>Ga0209192_10000347_pt1 | contig 48921 bp, 40 predicted proteins | sample ArcticOcean_MG_C_11_FD_187433 | JGI IMG/M metagenome (GOLD analysis project Ga0209192, IMG submission 187433) | Marine microbial communities from western Arctic Ocean - ArcticOcean_MG_CB2_154 (SPAdes) (version 2) | ecosystem: Environmental > Aquatic > Marine > Oceanic | place: Arctic Ocean... | reverse complement strand
TACCGCTGCAAAAGTATTTAATGTTCCTTTAGATGAAGTGACACGCGAGCAAAGAAGTAATGCAAAAACTGTTAATTTCGGAATTGTATATGGTGTGTCCGCATTCGGATTGAGCAATCAAACCGATTTGTCTAGAAGTGAAGCCAAAGAATTAATTGACACCTATTATGAAACGTATCCGAAGCTGAAAGCATACATGTCTTCACAAGTAGATTTTGCCAGAGAACACGGATATGTTGAAACCGTCTTAAACAGGCGTAGGTATTTAAAAGACATTAATTCTAGAAACGCAATGGTCAGAAGCGGTGCAGAAAGGAATGCTGTAAATGCACCCATACAAGGCTCTGCTGCAGATATTATAAAATTGGCAATGATTAATATTCACAATCGTTTTGAAAAAGAAAATTTCAAATCGAAAATGTTGTTACAAGTGCATGATGAATTAGTTTTTGATGCTCATAAAGACGAATTAGACACCATAAGACCTATTATAAAATACGAAATGGAAAATGCTTTTAAAATGAGTGTTCCGCTAGATGTTGAGGTTGGTATTGGAGAAAACTGGCTAGAAGCGCATTAAAGAAAAAAAGCTACCTTTTAAATTTCTATTGACTAAATTTGGTGCTCATAACCATTAAAACCATGAAGATAATTAGTTTTATTTTAACATCAATACTCTTTATAACCACAAGCACTGTGTCTGCACAATACTGCTCACAAGAGGGTAGATACAGTAATGGTGAATTTTTCTCTAGTATTGAAATTGACTCTTTAAAAAACAGTACGTACGGAACTGCAGTTAATGTTCTTGGGAAATCACAAGAACTATTCATTGATTTTTACTTTCCAAATAACACCTTAGATACGCTATCCAAAAGACCCTTTATTTTACTTGTTCATGGCGGTGGATTTGTTGGAGGAAACAAAGAATTTCACATGACCAATTTATGTAAAGAGTTTGCTAAAAGAGGTTTTGTAGCAGCCACCATAAGTTATCGTCTAGGCTTTGACCCAAATATTTTAGGAGACCACGCAGTGGCAGTTTACAGAGCACAGCAAGATGCAAATGCAGCGTTGCGATATACTTTAGAAAATGCAGATGCTTTTAAAATTGACCCCTCTTGGATATTTATGGGCGGCAGTAGTGCTGGATCAATTACCTCATTAATGACAGCTTATGGAAGTCAGAAAGAATGGAATCAGTTTTTCCCAACATTAGAAGCAAAACTTGGACCCTTAAATTCCTCTGGAAACAACTTTAAACATCCTTTTTCAATTAAAGCCATCTTTAACAATTGGGGTGCAGTATCTCCTATTGTAATAAAGCCAGAAGAACTAATTCCTATGATCTCTTTTCATGGTGAACTTGATAAAATCGTCTCGATTGATATCAGTCCATATACGGGATTTGGCTCTAGAAAACTTCATAATATGTTAAATGAACAGGGTACTTGTAACGATTTCACCATTGACCCTAAAGGAGGTCATGGTATTTATAGAACCAAAAAAGGTGCTGTTTTTAGAGTTGATCGCGCAGCCTGTTTCTTTAAAAGTTTGTTTTGCGATACTTGTTCAAACTTCTTATCAAGAGAAACGGTTTCTGCTAATTGTTCTAATTAATATACTTTTGGGGCTGTGCATGTAGTGCTTTAAAAAATGTAAAGAACCAATAAAATGTCAATAAAGAATCCATTTGCCCTTTTGATATAAATTATGATACCAGCAACTGCCTCTTGCAGTCAATGTGTATGTATTACTACTGAAAATACTAGGAATTAGACTGCATTCGCATTGGACTCTATAGAAGAATTTAGTTTCTAATTATATAGCAATTCAAAGGCCTATTGAAAGCTGAGTTAAATATTTAACCTCTCATAAATTTTTATCATCACCATCGACACGAATTCCCTATTTAACTTCCTGAAGCAAGAGCAAGTGCACTAATCCATGAAATGGAAACACTGCGGCAAGAAAACAAAAGCACACTTTCTCCTCTTTCTCAGAAAATGACACCAATAATTTTGCCCTTGGTGGATAGTCTGTGGGCAGTAGTGGTCAATTAGCTGCCAAAGTAGATCCTACAATAAAGGCAATACTCCCAATTGCGACTTAATTTTTGGAAAATACCATATCAACTTCAGATCTCAAGCGAGAATATAAATAATCATTAAAATAGAACGAAAATGGTTCCTATGAAAACTCGACAAATTGAAAATTCATGTAAATTAATTATCTTTACAAAAGAACGTCTTAATCGACGTACTGCTTCATCATAAAATAATTAACAAATACGTGGGTTAAAAGTAGAGATATGATTAAAACAAAAAACATAGTGCCATTTATCTTCGACAAACTTCTCTCTGACGACACACGAGGCAAAGCGGAGAACATCATTCTTAAATTAGCAATCCTTAGTTTTTTTATTCATTTGGCGGTTATTTATTTTTTAAAATTCGATTTTATAACTTTCCCATCAAATTCAGAACTCCTAAAAAACCCAATATCAGCAGCATATACGCCCTTTTCTTTCATTCTTGTTTATGAAGTCTACTTGCTTATTTACTACTTACCAAAGTCCTTTACAACCTACATAACTAAACAATACGAAATTATAACACTTATTATTATCCGAAAGTTGTTTAAAGATTTATCCGCGCTAGAACTTACCGCAGATTGGTTTGAAATCAAAGGAGATTTACAATTTACCTACGATTTAGTAGCTTCCTTAGTACTGTTTTATCTCATCTTTCTTTTTCAAAAACAAGGAAAACGAAAAGCATCTCAAGAAACAAGTATCAAGCCCGTAATTGAGAAGTTTGTTCAAAAGAAAAGGCTCATTGCTATTATATTAGTGCCCTTATTCTTTGTTATTGGCCTTTATACGTTTATTGATTGGTCTGCAGGAATTTCAGCTCCTTCTTCAAAGTTACCTTCCTTTGAAAGTATTAATAACCTGTTTTTTGATCAATTTTTCACAGTATTAATTCTAGTCGATGTTGTGCTCCTTTTAATTTCTTTTTTTTATACCGATCAATTTCATAAAATAATCAGAAATTCAGGGTTTGTTATTTCCACTATTTTAATTCGGATGTCATTTGGAGTCAGTGGATTAATTAGTACCATTTTAATTGTTGCTGCTGTGCTCTTTGGATTGGCAATAATAACCATCCATAATAAATATGAAATGGACGCTTTTGCAAATAAGAAGCTGAACTAAAAAGAAAGACCTCTATTTTTAGAAAGCCTCCAAAACCTGTCTATATTTCGGCTAAAAAAAAGAAAAGCCAAAACCAAAAGAAAGACTATCTAATCTGTTATTCTCAAATCCGATACTTCTTTTTCTATGGAAATCTATTCTAAATATAGTATTCCATCTTTCTTCACCAGCAACTTGAATTCCCAAACCAATACCGTAATAATTTCCATCAGAATATTTAGCGGAAGGAGTCCACATTTTACCTCGTCTTATTTCTATAAAGTGAGTATTTCCCTCTTTTTCTGTAATATTATATTTTAGACTACCATAGGTGGGAAAAGCTTTGACATCATAATTCCAATGAAAATCATATCCTGAATTAAAGGCAATAGCTACTCTTTTTCTAAACTCATAACCAAAACCAAATCTAAAAAATAATGCAGAAGGCACTATTAAAGGTCCATTGTCGTCGTCAGGACCTATTTGATAATGCTCATTAATTCCGAGTGTAAAATTCATATCTGCTGCCAAAAAAACACGTCCATTTTTTTCTTGTGACGATGAAAGTTGAAAAATAAGAACTGAAAATATGGCTAGTAGGATTCTTTTCATAGATTACTTTTAAATAAAAACAATTTTCAATAACTGTGCCATTTTTTTAAGCTTCTCCTAAAAAAAACATACTCTAAGTTCCATTTTACAATACGTTCATAAAAAATAATTATTCAACTAATATACCTTGATCTCTTTGCACATAAATGCCGTCTCACGAAGTGAATTTGTGGAGCTCACTTTAAAAAGGAATATTTGCTCTAAAGTTCCTGTTTTTTATATGTAATTTTGCAATAATTATGAGTATCATTTCTAAAGACATCGAGAAGGCAGTGCAGTTATTAACAGATGCGCAATTGGTAGCAATACCAACTGAAACCGTCTACGGTCTTGCTGGAAATATGTACAGCGAAAAAGCGATTCATCATATTTTCTCAACAAAGAAGCGCCCTTTTTTTAATCCTTTAATTGTGCACATCCCCACTGTGAAGGCTTTAGAAAAAATTGTGACTCATATTCCTGAAAAAGCAAAACTATTAGCTGCTGCTTTCTGGCCAGGTTCTCTAACTTTAGTTTTAAAAAAGAACAGTAGTGTTCCTGATATTATTACTGCAGGAAAAGATACGGTTGCTGTTCGGATCCCAAATCACCCTGTAACTTTAGCACTCTTAGCACAATTGCCTTTTCCGTTAGCAGCGCCAAGTGCAAACCCTTTTGGAAGTATTAGTCCCACAAAACCAGAACACGTTGCTCGCTATTTTAAAAATGATATTCAAATGATTTTAGATGGTGGTTCTTGTGCAAATGGAATTGAATCTACAATTATCGGCTTTGAGAAGGAGACTCCTATTCTCTACAGATTGGGTGCTTTAACGCTTGAAGATATTGAGGCTGTTGTAGGTAAAATCACCATCAAAAACAAGGAAGAAGAAAGCCCGGAAGCTCCGGGAATGTTAGCAAGACATTATGCTCCTAAAACCAGCACTTTTTTAGTACAAGATGTGGCGGCTGAAATTAAAAAACATACAGGGAAAAAAATTGGAGTACTTGTTTTCAAAACAACTTTAAACATCCCTGATATCATTGAAATAATTTTATCAAGAGACGGCTCTATGCAAGAAGCCGCTTCCAATTTATACGCTGCAATGCATGCCTTAGATGCACAACAATTGGATGTAATTATTGCAGAAAAATTTCCTGAATTTGGACTTGGGAAATCTATGAATGACCGCCTACAACGCGCAACTTTCAAATAGTTTATCGAATAAAACGGTAGGTTGCTTTTAGCAGAAAAGTATCTTTTGCAGGAACATTAAGCACCTGACTCCCCACACTATCCGTCAATGAATTATTCACGTTTTGGGACCCAGCCGAACCTCTTGACCACACCAGAAAAAGTTCTGAGCCCGGAATATACTCCCACCTTACCACTAAATTTGTTTGTAGCTGCACAAAAGAAAAGTCTGGTTTCTCAAAAGAATAATCTGTAGTATTATCACCATTTTCATCCACTAAAAAAGTAGCATTCCCTTCAGAATCTGTGCCCTTAGAAAGCTGGTTTGCGTTGTACGGATTAATACGCTCACTAAAGGAATCTGCAGCGGCATTATTTACAAAATTAAAAACAGCGTAGCGTCCTCTAGAAATGAATGGCTGTCCATAAAATTGTAAAGAAAAATTAGGGTTTAAACTATAATTTAAGCGGAGTGTTGTAGCCCATGAATCATTGTTTATACTCCCTAATATGTATCTTTTAATATTTCCAAAATCTGCTGTGCTTACATACTGGGTCTTGTCTTTCGTTTCAATAAACTCATTTTCTAAAGACAAACTAAAAGCATCAAAAGGTTGATAGTTTATACTAAAAACATACCTGTTCTTAGTATAAATACCGGCATCGCTTCTAACGCCAAAATACCCAAGTTTAAAACTAAATTTTTTACTTCGGTCAGTACCAAAAAAGAAATAAAGATATCCGTTATTAGCAGATCTCCAACGAGGCCCGCCTCTTAAAAATGAATTGCTGTAGGTTTGTGTATTTATACCTATTCCTGTCTTTGTCCACCAATTATTTTTCCAATTGATATCTCCACTAATTTGATATTCTAGATTGTTTAAATTTCCACCAAAATCGTAAATAGCCTTTTGCTCTGCACTTAGCTCTATTTCTCTATACATTCCTTTTGGAACCTGCCAAAGATACTTTGCTTCTAAAAACTGAATCATTTCATCTGTCTTCCGTAAAAAGCCAACATCATTTAATTCTAACTCCGGAGAACGCCAAACAAATCTTCCACTATAGCGCCAATTACCGCCACCTTGTTTTCCCACTCTAATTTTACCACCTGTTCCCGTTAAAGAAGTTTTTGTAGGGTCTAAATTCACATATTCAGCATCTACTCTTTGAAATAATCGTGCAATCGACCGCTGTGTATTTTCAATTGCCTCTTGGCTTCCATATACATAACTTACAATGGAGTTTCCTTCTATATAAAAATCTCTTTTCTGCCAAGTATGTCTAAAATCGAAACCACCAGTATATGCTGCCTTGTGTAACTCCGAAAAATTACCGTTTAAATTTCTGTTAGTTGCTGTAAAAACACCACCTAGGTAGGAATTTCTTTCATTAAAATCTTTCTGAGCTCTGGCAACAACATAATTTGTCAAAGGCGCTACAATCTCTTCTCTTGTATCTCCGTTCTTTTGTCTAATCTCTGCAAATTCGTTTGCCGTAACACTCTCTAAAACACCAATAGACCAACCCTTTTGAGTTTTTCCCGAAAATTTAGCAGCGCCTAAAATCGTAGAATTTTGTGGGACATCTGCAAACTCTCCGCTTGAAATATTTGCAGCTCTTTGTGGACTCCTGCCAATTCTTCTGCTATAAAAAAGATTGTCTCTTCCACTTGCAAATTTAAAATCAAAAATATTTTTATTTTCCACAAAAAAAGGCCTTTGTTCTTCAAAGAAAATTTGAAATCCATCCAAAGCAATTGCCCCGGGATCTGCTTCTACCTGACCAAAATCTGGATTTACCGTCAAGTCTAACGTCAAATCATTCGTGATTCCTATTTTTGCATCTACCCCTCCATTTATTTTAAAATCACTTCCATCCTTAAATGGGTTCTCTAACTCTTTAGGGTACGTGTCATATTGTAACACAGTGAAAGGTTGAATTTCTAACTGTTTTTGTGACTTTAAATTCACCAACCCGTGTAATTCTCCTGATTCACTAATAAACCCCGCTTTATCATTTGGAATTCTTTGCCAAAGAGAACGTTCATTTTTTCTAAAAATATTCCGCGCGACGTTGAAACCCCAGATTTGCTCTTTTGCATTTCCAAAACGCAGCTGACTGAAAGGAATTTTCATTTCCGCTGTCCAGCCCTCATCATCTACCTTCGCTCCCGTATACCAAATAGGATTCCAACTTTCGTCAAAATCAGCGCCATTTCCGGTCGCAATTTCTTCTCCCTTCACTCCTGCCGCAGTTGTTGTAAAAACAAAGGCAGTTCTCTTATCATGATAACTATCTATAACTACATTTATCCGATCCCCAGCAAAACCATCCCTTCTAGTTAGTCTTTGTTCGATTAATTCTGGATGTGTATCAAAAGCACGCAAAGCAATGTATAAATACTTTGCATCATATATTACTTTAAACTTCGTTTGATATGTTGGCGCAGTGCCCTCATAAGGCTCATTTTCTACAAAATCTGAAGACCAAGGAGCAACGTCCCAAGCAACATCAGAAATTTCACCATCGATAGTTGGAGTTTTTACCAATTTTTTGGTCGTATATATTCTTTTAGAAATTTCATTGGTCCCCAACTTCTGAGCACTTAAATTAGTGCTACAAAAACAAATGAATAAGACGATTAAAATATTAAACTTCATCACTTTTAAGCTTGGCTATATCTTGTTGAGGTTATTTTTCGAAGCAATTTTGCACAGTAACAAAGGTACCTCTCTACGTTCTTAAGGTTTTCATAAGGTTGTGTTAATTTTAAAAACCGTTTAAGCAAAGACCATTCCTTAAATTTTAAACTAAAAAAGTTGTCTTTTTAAAAAATAAGCTATTTTTACCTTAAATTTATTCCAAAACCTCAATTCTTGGAGAAAAAAAATCAGATAACACTACGGAAAATTCCTTTCTAAAATTACAAATTTATGCGCAGAATTTACCAACTAAAAATCCCTAAAAGATTTCAATTACTAAAGACCTTTAGCCTTACTTTCTTAATACTTTCTCTCCTTGTACGTTTAGTTTTATATTTCTTCAGCTTTAATTACTTTGATTTTAGCTTCCTAAATCTCATTAAAATTTTTAGTCTCGGTTTTATCTTTGATATTGGTTCTTTGTCTTATATCCTAGCATTGTACGCTATATATATCTTGCTTATTCCCCTGAAACTTCACGGAAGCAAACTTGACAAAGTAGTCTCTAAATTCATGTACGGATTTTTTCTATTCCTAACTATTGGCTCCCTATTGGCAGAAATTCCTTTTTGGCAAGAATACCAAAGAAGATATAATTTTATAGCCGTAGACTACCTTTTATATACCTACGAGGTTATTGAAAATATTCACCAATCGTTTCCAATTCCCATCCTTCTTGGCGTTATACTTTTAATTATTATACTGAGTATCCGTTTTGCAAAAAAACAAAATGCTTACACAAATACTTTTAAAAGCAATGATTCTTTTTTCACAAAGGCTGTGCCTGCATTTTTAATATTTTTAATACTTGGAACCTTTCATTTTTCCATTCAAAATACACAAGCAGAAATTTTTCAGAATATTAATGAAAATGAATTGGCAAAATCTGGATTGTATTCCTTTTTTGCGGCCTACAAAAGCAATGAGTTAAATTATAATGAATTTTACCTAACCTTAAGTGAAAAGGAAAATTTTACAATCGCAAGGAAGCTTGTGAAAGCTTCAAATGATAGTTTATTTAAAAACTCAAATAGTATCCTACGTTTTACTAAAAATTTAGGGGAAGAAAAAAAACCTAATGTAATTTTTATTGGTTTAGAAAGCATGAGCGCTTCCTTTCTTAAAAGGTACGGAAACACAAACAACTTGACACCAACGATAGATTCACTGCATAAAAAATCCATTGCATTTACTAATATGTATGCAACTGGAACTCGCACCATTCGTGGACTAGAAGCTATAATACTCGCAATACCTCCAACTCCTGGAAGAAGTATTATTAAGAGAAAATCGAACACCAATCTTTTTACCATTGGAGAAGTTTTTAAACGAAAAGGATATTCAAGAACTTTTATTTACGGTGGTGACTCGCATTTTGACAACATGTTGAATTTCTTTAGTTTTAACGAATTTGATATTGTGGACAGAAAAAAATGGCATCGACTACAAGACCAATTACCGGTAAAAAGAAGCAGGATAGAGGATGTTGAGGTAACTTTCGAGAATGCTTGGGCTACTTGTGATGAAGATCTTTTTAATAAGGTGCTAAAGATTGCTGACGAACAACATACAACAAATCAGCCTTTCTTTAATTTTGTAATGACCAGCTCAAATCACCAACCTTATACCTTTCCCGAAGGTTTAATTGCTTCTAATAAAAAAACGAGAAGTAACGCAGTGAAGTATTCTGACAAAGCATTGCAACAGTTTTTTGAAACAGCAAAAACAAAACCTTGGTTTTCCAATACTGTATTTGTAATCATGGCAGATCATTGCGCTTATAGTGCAGGTAGGTCTGAAATTAATATTAAAAACCATCACATTCCTGCATTTATTTATAACTTAAGAGGTGTAAAAACGGTTGAAGTTGATAAATTATCTTCTCAAATTGATATTTTCCCAACACTTTTTGGCTATTTAAATTGGAGTTATGACAATCTTTTTTTTGGAAAAGACATCTCTAAAATGTCTTCAATCGATGCGCGTGCTTTTATTGGAAATCACAGAAAAGTATCCCTTTTAAAAAACAATAAATTATTAGTTTTAGAAACTCAAAAAAAACACGCTTCTTACACCTATGACAGAGAGAAAAACGACCTGAATCCAATGAAAAATGATACCACTTTATTAAAGGAAACCGTTGCTTATTACCAATCTGCTTTTGAGCTATTTAAGACGGGAGAACTAAAATTAAAAACGGCTAAAAAATAATCTAAAAACACTGTTTGTCAATCAAATAAATAGCACTATATTTGCACTCCTTTTTTAAGGAAAATGAATCATTATTAATTGACAAAAACTAAAAGTGTAATTATGAACACATTAAGTTACAAAACAGTATCAGCAAACAGCGCTACCGTAAACAAGGAGTGGGTTTTAGTTGATGCGGACGGGCAAACGTTGGGTCGTCTTTCTTCTATTATAGCTAAGCTAATTAGAGGTAAGTACAAACCAAACTTTACTCCTCACGTAGATTGTGGAGACAACGTGGTTGTTATCAACGCAGAAAAAATTGTATTATCTGGAAACAAATGGAAAGAGAAATCTTACATCCGTCACACAGGGTATCCAGGTGGACAAAGATCATTAACTGCAACAGAAATGTTTGAGAAAGATCCTACAAGATTGGTCGAAAAAGCAGTAAAAGGAATGTTACCAAAAAATATTTTGGGAGCAGCTTTGTTTCGAAACTTGTATGTATATGCAGGTACAGAGCACAAACAAGCGGGTCAAGAACCTAAAGCTATTAACCTTAACGATCTTATATAATGGAGACAGTTCACAAAATAGGTAGAAGAAAAACAGCCGTTGCTCGTATTTATCTTTCAGAAGGTAAAGGGAACATTACTGTAAATAAGAAAGATTATAAAAGCTACTTTACTACAGGTACTTTACAATATAAAGTACAACAACCTCTAATGTTGACAGAAAACTTAGAATCATATGATATCAAAGTTAATGTATACGGAGGTGGTATTACTGGACAAGCAGAAGCAATTCGTTTAGCAATTACCAGAGCATTAGTTCATATTGATGCTGATCACCGAATTGTACTGAAACCAGAAGGTTTATTAACACGTGATCCAAGAATGGTTGAACGTAAGAAATTTGGTCAGAAGAAAGCACGTAAAAAATTCCAATTCTCGAAACGTTAATATTGTTTGCAGCTTAAATGCTGTCCTATATTATATCGAGAACTGTTATTATTACAAAAAATTAATAGTAAACAGTTTAGCATCTAAATATATCAGACTCTTAAAAGACTACTTGTATATTGATTTCAAAACAGAACGTAAACACATTTTAAAATGGCAAAAGTAAACATTCAAGAATTATTAGATAATGGTGTGCATTTTGGACACCTTACTAGAAAATGGAACCCAAACATGGCTCCGTATATTTATACAGAAAGAAATGGTGTACACATCATCGATTTGTATAAAACTGCTGCAAAAATAGAAGAGACTTCAGAAGCTTTAAATAAAATTGCAAACTCTGGACGTAAAATTTTATTTGTTGCAACAAAAAAACAAGCAAAAGACATTGTTGCTGAAAAAGCAAAAGCAATCAACATGCCATATATTACTGAAAGATGGCCTGGTGGAATGCTAACGAACTTTGTTACAATCAGAAAAGCGGTTAAGAAAATGGCTTTAATTGATAGAATGAAGACCGATGGTTCTTTTGATGCATTGTCTAAAAGAGAAAAACTACAAATCAACCGTCAGAGAGAGAAGTTAGAAAAGAATTTAGGTTCTATTTCAGACATGACGCGCTTACCTGGTGCTTTATTTATTGTTGATATCAAGAAAGAACATATTGCAGTAGCAGAAGCGCAGAAATTAAATATCCCAATTTTTGCAATGGTGGATACGAACTCTGATCCAAGACAAGTAGACTACGTAATTCCAGCAAATGATGATGCTTCTAAGTCAATTGACAAAGTATTATCTTTTGTTACCGATGCAGTTGCAGAAGGATTATCCGATAGAAAAGCAGACAAAGAAAAAGTCAAAGAGACCAAAGAAGTTGCCGCTCCAGAAACGGAAGAAGTAGCTCCTAAAGCTGAAGAGACTAAAGAAGTTGCCGCTCCAGAAACGGAAGAAGTAGCTCCTAAAGCTGAAGAGACTAAAGAAGTTGCTCCCAAAAAGAAAGAAGCAAAAGCACCTAAAGCAAAAGCAGTAAAGGTTAAAGAAACTAAGGTTAAAGAAACTAAGGTTAAAGAAATCAAAGCTGAGGATACTGAAACACCTGCAGAAGAAAAAAAATAATTTAATAACACCTAAGAGACCTTGGTTTCTTAACAAAAAATAAGTGACATGGTAAAAGTAAGTGCTGCTGATGTTAAAAATTTAAGAGAAGCAACTGGTGCTGGAATGATGGACTGTAAAAATGCGTTAGTAGAAGCTGAGAACAACTTCGACGAAGCCATTAACATTTTACGTAAAAAAGGTCAAAAAATTGCAGCAAAAAGAGCAGATAGAGAATCTACAGAAGGGGTTGCCGTAACAAGAATTAATGACTCGAAAACTGCTGGTGTAGCAATCGTGTTAGCTTGTGAAACTGATTTTGTTGGTAAAAACGAATCTTTTGTAGCCTTGGGCGGACAATTTGCAGACATTGCATTGCATGCGGCAGATAAAGAAGCTTTCTTAGCTGCAGATTTTGGTGGTATGACTGTTGCTGATAAACTAGTTGAACAAACAGGAGTTATTGGAGAAAAGTTAGAAATTACTGCTTTTGATAAGATCGAAGCTGCATATGTTGGAGCGTATACTCACATTGGAAAAATTGCTGCTGTTGTTGGGCTTTCTGCTGTTGTAGAAAATGCTGAAACTTTAGCAAAAGATGTTGCAATGCAAGTAGCTTCTATGGGAGCATCGACCTTATCTTATAAGGATTTTGACTCTGCATTTGTAACCGCAGAAACAGAAGCTAGAATTGCAGTAATAGAAAAAGATAATATTGAATTAGGTAGGTTAGGGAAAACATTGAAAAATGTTCCTGAATTTATTTCAATGTCACAACTATCTGAAACTATTTTGACAAAAGCAGAAGAAGCTGCTAAAGCAGAATTAAAAGCAGAAGGGAAACCAGAACAAATTTGGGATAGAATCTTACCCGGTAAAATGGAGCGATTTATTTCAGACAACACAACTTTAGACTTAGAGCAATGTCTTTTGGATCAATCTTTTATTAAAGATGAAAAGAAAAATGTTGCCCAATATGTAAGCACCTATGGGGATGTTGTTGTAACTGGCTTTAAAAGAGTAACTTTAGGATAAGTACCATTCTAAAAACCATATTTTAAACCTCGTTTTCATACTATTTGAAAACGAGGTTTTTTTTTATTCAAAAAAAAGAAAATCAAAAAAAAAACGTAATTTTGCACAACTCTTAAAAAAACCTATGGAATATAAAAGAATTCTTTTAAAATTAAGCGGAGAAGCATTAATGGGCGAAAGGCAATATGGAATTGACCCAAAACGACTATCTGAATATGCAAAAGAAATTAAAGAAGTAGTGCAAAAGGGAATACAAGTAGCCATTGTAATTGGTGGTGGAAACATCTTTAGAGGTGTTGCCGGTGCTGCAAATGGAATGGACCGTGTACAAGGAGACCACATGGGCATGCTAGCCACTTGTATAAACGGATTAGCGCTACAGAGTGCTCTAGAGGACCAAGATGTAAATACGCGCTTGCAAACAGCGCTCGAAATAAAAGAGGTTGCAGAACCATATATAAAAAGAAAAGCAATTCGGCATTTAGAAAAAGGCCGTGTTGTTATTTTTGGGGCAGGAACTGGAAACCCCTATTTTACTACGGATACTGCTGCTGTTTTAAGAGCAATCGAAATAGATGCAGATGCGATCTTAAAAGGAACGCGTGTAGCTGGAATTTTCGATGAAGACCCAGAGAAAAATAAAGATGCAGTAAAATACGAAACAATCACTTTTAAAGAAGTAATTGCGAAAGGCTTAAAAGTAATGGATATGACCGCATTTACATTAAGTGAAGAAAACAAACTGCCAATAACTGTCTTTGACATGAATACCAACGGAAACTTATTAAAATTAGTCTCTGGAGAAAAGATTGGAACGATTGTAACTAATTAATAAAATCTTTAAACTATACAGAAGATGAATGAAGAAGTTGAATTTATAATAGACACAACTAAAGAAGCAATGAGTAATGCCATTACCCATTTAGAAAAAGAGTTAAGAGCAATCCGAGCGGGGAAAGCAACGCCTGCAATGCTGGCAAATGTTATGGTTGATTATTACGGTTCACAAACACCTTTAAGTCAAGTAGCAAATGTAAACACTCCAGATCCCAGAACCATTGCGATACAACCTTGGGAAAAAAACATGTTACAACCAATTGAGAAAGCGATTATGGTTGCAAATCTCGGATTTAACCCTATGAATAACGGTGATATCATTATGATTAATGTACCGCCTTTAACAGAAGAACGAAGAATTGGATTGGCTAAACAAGCAAAAGCAGAAGCTGAACATGCAAAGGTTGGTATTAGAAATGCTCGAAAAGACGCCAATAATGACATTAAAAAGACGGATATTTCTGATGACCTCAAAAAAGATTCAGAACTAGATGTCCAAAATTTGACAGACTCCTTTGTGAAAGTTATAGAGGAAAAACTTGCGATAAAAGAAAAAGAAATTATGACTGTTTAATGCTTGTTGGAAGTGAAAATATCTTTTCTAAGGTTTCTTTTTAAGACTTTACAGTCCTCTAAACACATCATCTTTACCTAAAACCGAATACATGAATTTTTGGCCAAAAGCTGCAGGGCTTATATTAAGAAACCGCTATGTGGTTTTATTAATTATTGCATTGATTACAGCCTTTTTAGCATCTCAAACCAAGTATATGAAATTTTCATATACCGAGGCAAATCTGTTGCCCGAGGATCACGAAGCAAATTTAGAATATAACAAGTTTTTAGAAATTTTCGGAGAAGAAGGGAATTTAGTAATCCTAGGAGTTAAAGACACAACTGTCTTCACTCCCAAAAAATTTAATGCTTGGAATGCATTAGTAACCAAATTTGAGCAAAGCGAAGCCGTTGATTTTACCATTTCAATAGCAGATATTCAAAAATTAAAAGCGGATAGAAAACAAAAGAAATTTGTGTTTGAGCCTTTATTTGAGAAAAATCCAACCACAAAAGAAGAAGTAGAAGCCATTAAAAAAGAACTGTTTGAAAAGCTTCCTTTCTACGACAATTTGCTATATAACAAAAAAACAGGGACCTTACAAACTGCCATCTATATAAAAAAGGAACTTATAAACACTCCCGAACGCAGAGATTTTATTTTTGATGTGTTAATCCCTGAAATTGAAAAATTTGAAAAGCAGCATACCCTAGATGTGCGAGTTTCTGGTATGCCTTACATTCGAACGCTGAATGCACAAAATATTCAAGACGAAATTTTAATTTTTGTCCTGGGAGCTTTAGGAATTACTGCCTTGATCTTCTTTTTCTTCTTTCGTTCTTTTAGAGCAACTTTTATCACACTCCTTGTCGTTATAATTGGAGTAATTTGGGCTTTTGGATTCATCGGGTTGTTCCGCTATGAAATTACAGTCTTGTCTGCTTTAATTCCGCCATTAATCATTGTAATAGGAGTTCCAAATGCCGTTTTTCTAATCAACAAGTACCAACAGGAAATAAAAAAACATGGGCAACAAGCAAAAGCACTACAACGGGTAATTTCAAAAATTGGAAATGCCACCTTAATGACCAACATTACAACCGCATCTGGTTTTGCCACTTTTGTTTTTGTCAAAAGTAATTTGCTGCGTGAATTTGGAATTTTAGCTTCCGTTAATATCATCAGTATTTTCATTTTAGCCTTATTAATCATACCCATTATTTACAGCTTCATGCCGCTTCCTAAGAAAAAGCATTTAAGCCATTTGGAGACTAAGTGGATCGAAAATGTAGTAAACTGGATGGAAAAAATGGTTAAAAACCAAAGAATTACTATTTATTTCACTACTGTATTAGTAATTGTTCTGAGTATTATTGGTGTTTACAAAATTAATGTTTCTGGCAGTTTGATTGAAGACATGCCCAAAAACACTGACTTCTATAAAGACATTAAATTCTTTGAAAAAGAATTTGGTGGCATTATGCCTTTAGAAATTTTAATTGATACACAAAAAGATAAGGGTGTCCTAAAACTTTCCACCTTAAAAAAGATGGAAAAATTAAACGAAGCGATCGCATCTTTTCCCGAACTATCAAAACCAATCTCTGTAGTAAACCTTGTAAAGTATACCAAACAAGCATATTATAAAGGAAATCCCAAATACTACCAATTGCCAACAAATCAAGAACAAAGTTATATTTTTTCCTATACCAAAAATTCTAATAATGATGCTGGAATGCTAAAAACATTTGTGGATTCTACTGGACGATATGCTAGAATTACCACTTTTATGAAAGATATTGGTACGGACAAAATGAATGTTATTCAAGAGCGACTAAAAGCTGTTATTGCCAAGGAGTTTCCAACAAATAAATATACCGTTTCAATTACAGGAAAAGCACTTGTTTTTATAAAAGGAACTAATTATCTTATTAAAAATTTAGTTATTTCTTTATCTCTTGCTATTCTATTGATCGCCATCTTTATGGCGTGGATGTTTCGATCACCACAAATGATTCTCATTTCCTTAATCCCTAACATGCTGCCACTATTAATTACTGCTGGCCTAATGGGGTTTTTAAATATCCCCATAAAACCGTCTACTATCTTGGTCTTTAGTATTGCTTTTGGAATATCAGTAGATGATACCATTCACTTTTTAGCAAAATACAGGCAAGAACTCATTGCAAATAAATGGAAGATAAAACCTTCCGTCTATGCCGCCTTAAGAGAAACCGGAGTGAGTATGTTCTACACTTCTATCGTCCTATTTTTTGGCTTTTTAGTCTTTACGCTTTCCAGTTTCGGAGGCACAATCGCCTTGGGTGGACTTGTCTCAGTTACTCTACTTTTAGCCATGGTATCCAACTTATTGTTATTGCCATCCTTACTGCTTACCTTCGAAAAGAAAATTGCGAACAAAAAGGTATTCAAAGAACCAAAAATGAGGATTTTCCCACCAACAGACAAAAAATAAGACAATTAGCACGGTTTTATAGCGCTTTCATTCGTTGTATGTTATACTGCAATAAAGTACCTTTACGCTATAAAGGAAGATTATTTCTAACACATTATATTTAAATACGATGGTAAAAAATACGGTTAAAGAATTATTGATTTCTGGAACAATATTACAAGAAGTAACAATAAAAGGCTGGGTTCGCACTTTTAGAAGTAATCGCTTTATAGCTTTAAATGATGGCTCAACTATTAAAAATATACAATGTGTAATTGACTTTGAAAATACCTCCGAAGAAACTTTAAAAAGAATTACAACAGGAGCCGCAATTGCCGTGAAAGGGACCCTCGCAGAAAGCCAAGGAAAAGGACAATCTTTAGAGCTCCAAGTTACTGAAATAGAAATTTTAGGCGACTCTAATCCAGATGAATATCCAATTCAGCCTAAAAAGCACAGTTTTGAGTTCTTAAGAGAAAATGCACATTTACGTGTGCGCACAAATACTTTTAGTGCTGTAATGAGAGTTCGTTCTAAACTCTCCTTTGCAGTTCATAAATACTTTCAAGACAATGGGTTTAACTATGTAAATACCCCTATTGTTACAGGTTCTGATGCCGAAGGTGCTGGAGAAATGTTTAGAGTGACTTCTTTTGAAGACAATAAAGCACCTGTTACCGACGAAGGCGAAATAGATTACTCGAAAGACTTTTTTGGAAAAGAAACCAATCTTACAGTATCAGGTCAATTAGAAGCTGAGGCATATGCTATGGCTTTAGGGAAAGTATATACTTTTGGGCCCACTTTTAGAGCAGAAAATTCAAATACTACCCGTCATCTAGCTGAATTTTGGATGATTGAGCCTGAAGTTGCCTTTATGGATTTGGATGGGAACATGGACTTAGCTGAAGATTTTATAAAATCGGTTTTAACATATGTACTAGAGCACTGTGAGGAAGATTTAGCCTTTTTAAATGAACGTTTTGTGCAGGAGGAAAAAACGAAGCCGCAGTTACAGAGAAGTGATCTGAGTTTACTTGAAAAACTGAAATTTGTTGCAAACAATAACTTTAAAAGAGTGTCCTATACAGAAGCTATTGATATCCTTAGAAATTCTAAACCCAATAAAAAGAAGAAATTTCAATACCCTATTAATGAATGGGGTACAGACTTACAGTCAGAACACGAACGTTTTCTAGTTGAAAAACATTTTAAGTGTCCTGTTATTTTATTTGATTATCCCGCAAATATCAAAGCGTTTTATATGCGCTTAAATGAGGATGGAAAGACAGTTAGGGCCATGGATGTCTTGTTTCCTGGTATTGGAGAAATGGTAGGTGGTGCCCAGCGTGAAGAACGTTACGACGTTTTAGTAGCAAAAATGAAAGCAATGAATATCGACGAAAAAGAGCTTTGGTGGTATTTAGATTTGCGTAAATTTGGTACCGCAGTGCATTCTGGTTTTGGCTTAGGGTTTGAAAGATTAGTTCAATTTACAACTGGAATGGGAAATATAAGAGATGTAATACCTTTTCCTAGAACCCCCCAAAATGCAGATTTTTAATCCGATTTTTGTATCTTTAAAATATGCTTAAACAAGGTTTACACTTCAAACTATTACAAAAATTATCTCCTCAGCAAATTCAATTGATGAAGCTTATTCAATTGCCTACGCAAGCATTTGAAGAACGCTTAAAACAGGAAATTGAAGAAAACCCAGCATTAGACACCGGGAAAGAGGCTTCCGATGATATTGACGACGATTTATCGAATGAATTTGATGACGACCTCTCAGAAAAAAAAGAAACTGATGATCTTAATATAGACGATTACCTCAGTGACGACGAAATTCCGAATTATAAAACCCACGCCAATAACTACTCCGCAGATGACGAAGAAAAAAGCGTGCCCTATGCAGCAGGAATCAGTTTTCACCAATCTTTAAAGAATCAGTTAAATACTTTTCAATTAAGCGAAGAAGAATATGTAATTGCCGAATTTTTAGTGGGAAGTATAGATGATAGCGGTTATATAAGAAGGGAAATTTTAGACATAGTTGATGATTTAGCTTTTACCGAAAACCTTTTCACAACGCAAGAAGTTGTAATTTCTGTTCTCACAAAAGTAGTACAAACATTAGACCCTATAGGTGTAGGTGCTCGCGATTTAAAAGAGTGTTTAATTATTCAATTAAAGTCCAAAAATAAAACAAAATTCACAAGCCTATCCATACAGGTTTTAGAAGATGCTTTTGACCACTTTGTAAAAAAACACTATCAAAAACTACAAGAAAAATTTAATATTTCTGAAGATGAATTAAAGGAGATTATTAAAGAAATTTCTAAATTAAATCCAAAACCAGGCAACTCCTACGCAGGAAATAATAAAATTTCAGAACAAATTGTCCCAGATTTTTCAATAAAACTTTTGGACGGAGAACTGGATTTAGTTTTAAACTCAAGAAATGCACCAGAATTGCACATTTCAAGAGAATACAATAACATGCTAAAAGGTTACCAAGAATCGACTATTAAGTCTAAATCTCAGAAGGATGCCGTATTTTTCATTAAGCAGAAACTAGATGCTGCCCAATGGTTTATAGATGCAATTAGACAACGACAACAGACACTATTAATCACTATGAATACGATCATGCAATATCAGTATGAATATTTTTTGAGCGGTGACGAACGAAAATTAAAGCCAATGATTTTAAAGGATATTGCCGATAAGATTAACATGGATATTTCTACGGTATCTAGAGTTGCCAATAGCAAATATGTCTCTACCCCTTATGGAACAAAATTGATTAAAGAGTTCTTTTCTGAATCTATGAAAAATGATCAAGGTGAAGATGTTTCGACCAAGGAAATTAAAAAAATATTAGAAACTATAATTACTGAAGAAAATAAAAAGAAACCTTACACCGATGAACGACTTGCCGAGATACTAAAAGAAAAAGGATATCCAATAGCGAGAAGAACAATTGCAAAATATAGAGAACAACTAGAGCTACCCGTTGCTAGGTTAAGAAAAGAAATTTAGTCCCCAACTAATGCGAAGCGTACGTTCTGCATTCAGACACTTCACATAAATATATTCAAACTCACAATTATAGCCCTTCTAAAAGTTCGTATATTTTATAGAAAGTAAAAAATTAAGCCAAATTTTATAATTTTAGAATCAACGTCCTCTCCATTAATTGTGCCTTTTTTGAAAACTGGGGTCATTCCATAAAATACATGAAAATTAAAAGCATCATAACCAGCGGACATGGTAAGCCCATATTGTAGTTTATTATAAGCGGTTATGTTTATCTGTTTAACCTGATTTCCGCCACCCTCTATGTACTTGAATTTATTTTGTAGGTTATAGAGTATCTTTATACCCGAATATACTCTCCAGAAACCGTATTTGATCGCTGTAGAAGTTCTCCACCTAAACTCAAACGGTAGTTCTATGTTATGGGACGTAAAGATATTTTCTGAAATAGCCTTTGCGCTTCCGAAAACCGTACTTCCATCCACTTCATCTATCCTTAATTCATGATTAAAAAAATCGTACCCATAACCAACACCCGCAGCAATTGCAATTGTACCACTTTTATTTAAAGTAATATCTTTAAGAAAACCTCCTGAGAAAGCATACGAAAAACTACTTTTTGCTATTGCTGTAGGCTGCCCAAAAAACTGATTGTACCCAACAGAAACATACACTTGATCGTCTGCATATGGATCACCTAAACGTAACGTGTTTTTCTGAGAGAAAACCAACATGGGGACTATCAATAAATATAAGAGAATACAATTATCTTTCATGAAAATACGGATGAATTCTAAAGATACACTATTTACTTTTTTTAAGAAAAATGAAAACAAAAAAAAGGATAATTCAAATGAATTATCCTTTTTTTTAATTCTAATTGAAATTAATTATCCACTGCTTTCGAAGCAGAATAACTTATTTTTAATGCGTTTACATCTCTTAACTTTAATCTAATATCTATAATAGTACCTACATTAGATTCTTTATCTGCTTTAATAGAAGTCGTCATAAATGGCACTTCAGCCTCCGAAACCTTAGATCTAGAGTTTATAATAAAAGCAGGTACGTCTTCCGCCGTTGCAATTTTATCATTTAACTGTATTCTATTAAAACCAGCACCGTGCCTTGCAACATCTTTAGATTTTCCAACATATATTGTACTTACCAAACTTTTGTGTTCCAGTTTTTTTACTTCTGTAGCACTAGGTAAACTAGGATTTTCTAATTTTAAATCAGTTTCTCTCATGGTTGTTGTTACCATAAAGAAAAACAGCAACATAAAAACGATGTCTGGCAAAGAAGCAGTATTTACCGCTGGCATTCCCTTTTTCTTTTTTCTAAATTTAGACATATTGTTCTGTTTTAAAAATTAATTTGATGTTGGTTCAGCGTCAGAAATAATTTCAGGATAACTTCTCTTAATATCCTCTACTTTTTTCTTTAACTCTAAATTACTCCGGTCATCTTTATAAGAATCTTCTAGTTCTGGAAAAGGAATGCCATAACGTTCTTTAGAAAGTCTGTTACGCAATGTAGAATAAGCTTTTATTAGTTCATCTTGAACTTTTAAATAGGTTCCATATTCTGTACCTCTATCACTTTGAACGGAAATAATTGCTTTGTTTGGATGGTCAGAAGAGCTAATGCTTTTCTCGCCTTGACAATATGTACAAGGACCGGTTGCAACACCTTCATCTATTTTACCGTCACCTCCACCATTATCAATAAAAGCCATTGCTGTACTTTGAAGGTCCTTAATATCCATTCTGTCTCCTTCTACAAGAAGATCATTATTTCTATTAATATTAACCTCAAAAATATTTTTTTCCTTTATAATTGGCGGCACGTAATCTTCTGGTGGTTTCTCAGATAACTTTTTAGAAACACCAGAATCTACATTCATTGTTGTTGTTACTAAAAAGAATATTAATAACAAGAAGGCAATATCTGCCATAGAACCTGCATTAATTTCTGGATTCTCTCTTCTTGCCATAAATTTATGATTTTATTAAACCTTTACCTAAATCGAATACAAAAAAACCAAAACCAATTAAGCCTAAAATTACGCTAAACCAGATTCCTGTTCCTGTCAATTGATTGATAGTAGCACCTGCTTCTCCTCCCGGTAATACCTTGTCTGCATTATCTAACACAACATTACTGTCGGCTAAGAAATAAGCAATTACAAATAAAACACCTAAAGCAATCAAACCAAATAAGGTTTTCTTTAGGTTTTCTGGATTTTTAAACAAGCCCCACATAGACAAAACAACTGTTACGAGTATTACTCCGTATAATAAGTACTGAGAAAAAGACACCAAAGGGCTCACGACACTATTCTGAACCGCTACGTCATTTTCTACAGCATCTTCTCCTGCCATAAGTACTCTTCCAAGAAGGATGATACCTATCACAGCAATCAATGTCACAACATATGTGATAATTTTCGAAAATTTATTATCTATCATAATAAAATTATTTTTTAAATTTCACTAATAAATCTATCAATTGAATAGATGCATCTTCCATATTGTTTACAATACTGTCAATTTTTGACACAATGTAATTATAAAATACTTGCAGAATAATTGCTACTACTAAACCAAATACCGTTGTTAATAAAGCTACTTTAATACCAACAGCAACTACAGAAGGAGAAATATCATTTGCTTGTGCAATTGCATCAAAAGCTCCTATCATACCAATTACTGTACCCATAAAACCTAACATAGGTGCTAGTGCAATAAATAATGATAGCCAAGAAACATTTTTCTCTAGAAGTCCCATTTGAACTCCACCGTAAGAAACTACTGCTTTTTCAGCACTTTCTACACCTTCATCAGCTCTATCTAGACCTTGATAAAAGATAGATGCAACAGGTCCTTTTGTATTTCTACAAACCTCTTTTGCTGCTTCTACACCACCTGAGCTTAAAGCCTCATCTACATCTACTACTAATTTCTTAGTATTTGTTGTTGCTAAATTTAAATAAATAATTCTTTCAATTGCAATTGCCAAACCTAAGATTAAAGCGACTAGTACAATTCCCATAAATACGGGGCCACCTTCTATAAAACGCAGTTTTAATTCTTGGTGAAAAGTTCTTGATTCTGTTGCTGCATCCTGTGCAAAAGTTGATTGAATAGCTCCAAAAAACATGAATCCTGTTACAGATAGGATATTTACTACTTTTTTCATCTCTGTTATAATTAATTTAATAGTTAATGGGTTAAAGATATAGATTTTCACTTCAAACAAACAAAATATAAATACTTTTTAAAACTTCTTAAAAAAATATTTGTCTTCAATGGTTTGGCAAGTAACAAAAAAATTGTTGCTCCTCAAAAATAAATCCATCTAATTTGCATAAAAAAATGTTTTTATTTCAGTTGTATAAAGGTACTAAAATAATTGTTTCTCACTTATTTCTCCTCTTAAAGATCTCTGAAAATAAAGTTCAAAAGTTTGTGCATCTAAATCTTCACATAACAGGTACATTAATTTAGCAATGGCGGACTCCGTTGTAATATCAACGCCTCCAATCACACCAATCGCTTTTAAACCGAGACTCGTATCATAATGCCCAAGAATTACACTTCCTCCAGAACACTGAGTTACGTTTATAATTTTTATCCCACTTTGTATTGCTTTTTCAACAAGCGCTAAAAACCAAAGTTCATTCGGAGCATTCCCTGCACCATACGTTTCTAAAACAACTCCTTTTAAATTTCGAATAGATAAAATCGCTCTAATAACCTCTGCTGTAATTCCTGGAAATAGTTTTAAAATAACGACATCTGTTACTAATTTTTTTCTAATAATAAGTTCTTTACCTGCAGATGTTGGTTTGGCTAATAGATGTCTCTTAAAATTTAAATGAACACCACTTTCTGCCAAGGAAGGATAATTTTTAGAAGCAAAAGCCTCAAATTGCTCTGCACTTATCTTTGTAGTTCTATTTGCTCTGTATAATTTGTATTCAAAATACAAACAAACTTCAGAGACTATTGGGGCATTCTCTTTTTGTGAAGCGGCAATTTCTATGGAAGTGATCAAGTTTTCTTTTGCGTCTGTTCTTAAGTCTCCTATGGGTAATTGAGATCCTGTAAAAATAATAGGCTTTTGTAAGTTTTCTATCATAAAACTAATTGCGGAAGAAGTATAGGCCATTGTATCTGATCCTGTAAGCACCACAAAACCGTCAAATTTACTGTAATTTGTTTCAATAATTTCGAGAATATCTACATAGTACCTTACATTCATGTTTGAGGAGTCTATCGGCTCCTTAAAAGAAATACTTTCTATGTTGCAATCCAATTGCGCGAGTTCTGGTATTTTGTCTATTATCCTGCTAAAGTCAAATGCTCTTAAGGCATGTGTTTTGTAGTCTTTTACCATACCAATTGTACCACCAGTGTAGACAATAAGAATATTAGGCTTGTTTGTCATTTTGTCATTTTTATAGTCCAAATTAAAAATTGGAATATTTTATGTTGTAAATTTATCAAACTAAAATGAAATACAATTTTAAAACAATATAAATTATGATACAGTTCTACATTCTCATTGGTGTAATCTCCTTGGTAAGCTGGCTAATAAGCAATAAGCTCAAAAGTAAATTTAAAAAGTATTCACAAGTTGAACTTCGGAATGGAATGAGTGGCGCCGAAATTGCAGAAAAAATGCTTGCCGATAACGGTATTTTTGACGTCAAGGTTATTTCTACACCCGGAAGATTAACCGATCATTACAATCCAAAGGATAAAACGGTTAATTTAAGTGAATCTGTCTATAGTCAGAGAAATACTGCCGCCGCCGCCGTTGCTGCGCACGAGGTGGGGCACGCAGTGCAGCACGCAAAAGCGTATAACTATTTATCCATGCGATCTCAGTTGGTACCCATTGTTAGTATCACTTCTAAATTTTCTCAATGGTTGGTTATTGGCGGCCTTATTCTAGGTGCTGCCTCTGGAGCCACGGGGATTGGATTCTACCTTGCTGTATCTGGCCTCATTTTTATGGCATTCGCAACTCTTTTTAGCTTTATAACACTGCCAGTAGAGTACGACGCTAGCAACAGAGCATTGGCTTGGTTACAAAGCAAAAATATGGTCTCTCAGCAAGAATTGGCAGGTGCTAAAGACGCGCTTACCTGGGCGGCAAGAACCTATCTAGTTGCTGCACTTGGTTCTTTAGCAATGCTTTTATTTTGGGGCATGAGAATTCTCGGAGGACGAGACTAAAATATTCATACTTATTGAGAATTCAACTCGGCCAATAACATAAATTTAAAAGCTTCGAAAAATCGAGGCTTTTTTAATTTTAAAAAGTAACTTCATATTTTAGAGGAAGGACTAAAGACAAACGATTATAAAGAATAGCAAGTAAAAAAGCTTCTTGATTTCTCAAAAAGGTGGTAATACATAATTACCTATCGCATCTCTTGTTTTAAAAAAAAGTAGATTATTTCTCTAATCATTCAACTTCAACACCGCCATAAATGCTTCTTGAGGAATTTCTACGTTCCCCACTTGACGCATTCTTTTCTTTCCTTTTTTTATTTAAAAAAGCGGCCTAATTTTTAAAATATTGTCTTCTCTTTTTTTGAAACTTTCTTTTAAATACTCTATATTTCTATACCATTCTATAACTGTACCAATATCAGAATACTTTTCAATATGCAATGGCATATATTCTTTTATAATATGATAATTATTATCAATAAAGTCATTAAAACTTTCTGATGATAACACCTCACTATTAATAACATCTATATATCTATTGTTAAACTGACTTTTAAATATTGGATCTGTATATAAGACATTAAATAAGTCTGTTATTGGATTTTTCACACCTTCATTAGGTGCATATTTGGTTGGGTTTCTTATAAAGTCCAGAGGATGACGTTCCTTCTTCCTTGTATTCGACCAATCTAAATCATAAACAACAAATCTAAACTTACTTTCATTTACGGCATAAAAACGTACATTATTATAAGGCCAATCTACATTAGCTATATAAGATTGAAAAATTAAATAATCTATAAAATTATTTATATCTATATTCTCTTTTAAGAATGATACATTTTGCTCTTCAATTGCTTTTAATAACTTATCAATTCTTTCAAAATCACCATCCTTCTTTTCTAATTCACCTGGAGAATTAATCTTAACTAATGTTATTGCATTCTTTTTAACATCATTAAGTCTAGAAATACCATTGGTGTTTCCTTCGGAACGGAGGTTCATAATACCTAAAAAGGAATTATTTACAAAAACTATTGTGGGTTCATAATATGTAAAATCTAAATCTAACCCCGAGCTTAAAGCTAGTTGAGTATAAGAAATGTCTTTTATTAAAGTTTCTTGAAAATCATTTCCTGAGTTTCTTAATCTAAATGCTTTAATTTTTTTTAGTGAATGATTTGGCAATATAGTTTTAGGCCTTAACAGCTCTCCATTACTGTTATCAAAAGTATTATCAAACTTAATTCCCAGAGATTTTAATGAAAAAGTAGCGGACTGGGTGCCTTTAATTTCAATCTCGACCAACTCATCAAATATAACCCGTTGGTTATTTCTATATAGATTTAAAAACCCTTCAATTTCTATATCTTCTGTATAATTAAGAAACATTTCATCATACTCTTCTTGATTAACCTTTATATTAATTACGGGAAAACCCGTATTAAAATTAGAAATTTTTGCTTGCTTGTAACTTAAAAAATCTTCATTCAAATCTTCAGTAAACTTGCTACAACTTAAAAGAATACAGATGAAGAAGTAAAAAATAGTTTTTGCGTTCATAATTAAAAAAGTTTATACGAAATACCTATAGAAAGATCTAACTTAGGTTGATTTAAAAGATATAAATCTGGAATATCAGAAAGGTTTTTCTGAATTAAAATTAATACATCAAAATTATTAGTTATTGAATAGTTTCCTTTAATGAGAAGAGATGTTCTAAGATTATAATCGGCCCTATAATCAAACTTATCAAAATCTCTATTATTTGAAATTGCAATACCTGCTGCAATACTAACTTTTTTAAATAAAGTTCGTCCTACAAGTATTGGTATTTTTATTCTTAATGTAGTTGCGTTAAATTTAGAAATACCAATAGCTCCAGAACTAAAATACCATTGAGTTCCAATTCCAGTTTCAGCAAAAAAAACTTTAGTAATTTTAAATCGATAATTCGCATTTAATTGAAAAGTATGTGAGTAATAATTATTAACTACTTCATTTATAAGCGTTAAATCTTTATTAAAACCAACACCAGAAAAAACTTCTATGCTCGTGTTCTTTTGAGAATAACTCTTTTGAAGAATTAAAAAACCAATAAAAATAAATATTATTTTTTTCATTTATGACGATAGTTTTTAGTCATTCAACTTCAACACCGCCATAAATGCTTCTTGAGGAATTTCTACGTTCCCCACTTGACGCATTCTTTTCTTTCCTTTTTTCTGCTTTTCTAACAGCTTACGTTTTCTGGAAATATCTCCACCATAACATTTTGCCGTCACATCTTTACGCAATGCTTTGGTAGTTTCACGCGCAATAATTTTTGCTCCAATTGCTGCTTGAATAGGAATATCAAACTGCTGTCTTGGTAATAATTCTTTAAGTTTTTCTACAATTCTCTTCCCAATTGAATACGCATTATCTGCGTGTAAAAGCGCTGAAAGTGCATCTACGGGTGCACCGTTTAATAAAAGATCTACTCTTACCAATTTAGATTCACGCATGCCAATTGGTGAATAATCAAAAGAGGCATATCCTTTAGAAACAGTTTTTAAACGATCGTAAAAATCGAACACAATTTCTGCTAAAGGCATGTCAAAAGTTAATTCTACCCGCTCTGTAGTTAAATAAGTTTGATTGGTGATTTCTCCACGTTTTTCGATACACAGACTCATTACTTGTCCCACAAAATCTGACTTTGTAATGATACTCGCTTTTATAAAAGGTTCTTCAACTCTGTCTAATCTCGATGGGTCTGGTAAATCTGTAGGATTATTTAAGAGTAATATCTCATTCGGATTTTTCTTGGTGTACGCGTGGTAAGAAACATTCGGCACCGTAGTAATTACCGTCATATTAAACTCACGCTCTAAACGTTCTTGAATAATTTCCATGTGCAACATCCCTAAGAATCCACAACGAAATCCAAAACCTAAAGCCGCAGAGCTCTCTGGTACAAAAACCAAAGAAGCGTCATTTAACTGCAATTTTTCCATAGAATATCGCAACTCTTCGTAATCTTCGGTGTCTACAGGGTATATTCCTGCAAAAACCATGGGCTTCACGTTTTCAAAACCAACAATACTTTCCTTCGTAGGATTGGCAGCATCCGTGATAGTATCCCCTACTTTCACCTCTTTTGCCGTTTTAATCCCTGTTACTAAATAACCAACATCACCTGTTTTTACGGATTTTTTTACGACCTGCTCTAATTTTAAAGTCCCTACTTCATCCGCAAAATATTCTTTATTTGTTGCAATAAACTTAATGCGCTGCCCTTTTTTAATTTCTCCATTAAATACACGGAAATACGTTTCTATTCCTCTATAAGAGTTGTATACTGAGTCGAATATCAAAGCTTGCAAAGGTGCATCAGGATCTCCTTTAGGAGCTGGAATTCTAGCTATAATAGCCTCTAAAATATTTTCAACACCAAAACCAGTCTTTCCACTTGCATGGATTACATCTTCAGGTTCGCAGCCCAATAAATCAACAATATCATCTGTTACTTCTTCTGGATTTGCTGAAGGTAAATCAACTTTATTTAAAATAGGAATAATTTCTAAATCATTTTCTAGTGCAAGGTATAGGTTAGAAATTGTTTGTGCCTGTATACTTTGTGCTGCATCTACAATTAACAAAGCTCCTTCACAAGCTGCAATTGAACGCGAAACTTCGTAAGAAAAATCTACATGACCCGGAGTATCTATTAAATTTAAAATATACTGCTCTCCGTTATGCGTATAGTCCATTTGAATGGCATGTGATTTTATCGTAATTCCGCGTTCCCGCTCTAAATCCATACTATCCAATAACTGATCTTTCTTTTCCCGGTCTGTTATTGTGCCTGTAAATTCTAATAATCTATCTGCTAATGTACTTTTACCATGATCAATATGCGCGATAATGCAAAAGTTTCTAATGTTCTTCATAGGTCATTTTCTAACTACTTTCAGTACACAAAGATATGGTATTTACGCCCCTTGACAAATAAAAAAAATACAATGAAATTCAGTGCAGTTTATGTTCAAAATATCTTCATTTACACATTCCCTTCATACTCAGAAATTTCAATTTTAAACTCTTCCCAGTTTACAGTATCGCTGCTTGATCTGTCGTATCCTTTTAATAATTCAGATGCTACATTTGCTCTTAAGAAATCATTTTCTACTGCACCTCTCAGCATTTTTTTTAATTCATGTTTTTTTAACCGTCCCTCATTTTCAGAATCAAAGAAACGAAGCGCTTCTTCCGGAGAATCAAACTGGTTGGTAATTAAAATTCTTACTTTCCTTAAAACACTTTCTTTTACTTCCATAGTTTTAAATTTTTCTTTTCATTCTGTAAGATAGCCGTTTTAATTTAAAGTATACAATTCTATGTTTTAAAAACATCTACCGAATGCGACTATAAATCTTGAAATTTATTTATGGTATTTTCAGAAGCGCTGATATCCGAAGACCTCGAGCCAGACCTTTTATATTCGACTTCTAACTGATAAAAACGACTACTGTACTCCAAGAGGATTTACTTTCGTGCAATCATATACAACTTGCACAAAACTTTCGCAAGGATGCTTCGGAATTTGGGTGCTCTCCAATAAAAACACTAATTTTGCAAAAAATAAATTACTTTGGTAAAAATAGGCAACATAGAACTTCCTGAATTCCCGTTATTATTAGCGCCCATGGAAGATGTCTCAGACCCTCCATTTAGAGCGTTGTGTAAAGAAAATGGTGCAGACGTGGTGTACACCGAATTTATTTCTTCGGAAGGTTTAATTCGGGATGCGGCGAAAAGTTTGATGAAATTAGACATCTACGAAAAAGAAAGACCCGTAGGTATTCAAATTTTTGGAGCAAATTTAGAGTCTATGCTCAGGACTGTAGAGATTGTAGAAAAATCCAATCCCGATATTATCGATATTAATTTTGGATGCCCTGTTAAAAAAGTAGTTTCTAAAGGTGCTGGTGCCGGAATATTAAAAGACATTGATTTAATGGTTTCCTTAACAGAAGCCATGGTAAAACACACAAATTTACCGATTACAGTAAAAACACGCTTGGGATGGGATCACGACTCTATCCGCATTGTAGAAGTTGCAGAACGTTTGCAAGATGTTGGTTGTGCTGCAATTTCTATTCATGGAAGAACGCGTGCTCAAATGTATAAGGGAGAAGCAGACTGGAAACCAATTGCCGCTGTAAAAAACAATCCAAGAATGCACATTCCTGTTTTTGGAAATGGTGATATTACTACGCCCGAAAAAGCAATGGAAATGCGCGATTCTTATGGATTAGATGGTGCAATGATTGGCAGAGCTGCTATTGGATATCCTTGGTTTTTTAATGAGGTAAAACATTATTTTAAGACTGGGGAACACATGGGGAAACCCACGATTGCGCAGCGTGTAGAAATGGCTAGAAGACATTTACAGATGGCTATTGATTGGAAAGGACCTGTATTAGGAGTCTTTGAAACAAGAAGACATTATACAAACTACTTTAAAGGTATTCCACATTTCAAAGAACATCGCATGAAAATGGTAACCTCAGATGACGCAACGCATGTTTTTAATGCATTTGATGAAGTGGAAGCTAAGTTTGGAAACCTTATTATTCCGCAAGCTTATTAATTTACTTTTCTATAAAATCTTCAGAAATTCTACTGCTTGCTATTTTGGCGGCTATAAATCCTAATATTGTAATTGTACAAAATACAATTAGGAGGTTTGCACCTCTAAATTCCACAGGATATGCTAAATTTGGGACAATCATAAACAACTCAAATTTCTTTTGAAGAAAGACCAATATAATTCCCAAAAATAAGCCAATACACATTCCGAAAAAGGTCAATAAAAAACCTTGGAATATAAAAATTTTCTTAATTTCTTTGAGTGTTGCCCCTAAATTAAATAGTGTTTTTAAATTTTGTCTTTTGTCAATAATCATCATAATTATTGCGCCAATGACGTTGAATAGTGCAATGATCACTATTAATGTAAAAATTAAATAGGACACAAAATTTTCGGTATTTATCACTTTATAAAACACAGCATTCAACTGCGCTTTCGTCTGTACTTTAAAATCTTTACCTAAACTATCTCCTAAAAAACCAGCAACCGCTTCTGCTTCTTGAAAATCTGCCAACCTTAACTCTATTGCCGTTACTTGATTTTCTTTAAAACGCAATAAGCTTCTGGCCTGCTCGATAGATGTAAATACATATTTACTTTCAAACTCTTCCGTGCCTGTGTAAATACCTACAATTTGTACTTTAATTTTATAAAACGGATTTCTAGGGTTTATAAAACCTGTCCCTGGTTTAGGAATCATTATTTTTAGAGGAACCCCATAGTTTAGAATTCCTAAAGAAAGTTTGTTTGAAATTCCTCGTCCAATAACTGCGGTATTACTATAATCTGTTTGAAGCCAGGTTCCTGCACTTAGCGCGGCATCTATTTTAGAAATCTGTGTATAATTCTCTTGAACACCCTTGATATAGGCAATCTCGGTTTTATCATTGTACTCTAAAAAAACACGTTCTTCTACAATATTTGATATTTCTTTGATAGAAAGATTCTGATGCAAGTTTTCCATTACACCCTCAGTCACAAAAAAAGACTTCCCTTTTGTCGCCGTAATTTTTATATCTGGGTCAGAAACATCCAATAAATTATAACTAAACGTCCTAAGTCCCGAAAATCCTGATAAAATTACAAACAAAGCTAAAGAACCCACAATTACTCCGAAGGACGCAATAACGGTAATAATGTTTATGGCATTATTACCAGTTTTAGAAAATAAATATCTTTTGGCTATGTAGTAAGAAAAACTCAAATAGAGAATATGATTTTATTTTTTTTTACGTCTTTCTAGCACATCAGGATTTTTTATAGGATCCGCATCATTTCCTTTCAACGACTTATCAATTTCCTCGATGTAATCTAAGGTGTCATCACCAAAAAACAATAATTCTGGCATTCTTCTTAACTGGTTACGAGTTCTCTTTGCCATTTCATGACGAATCAAAACCGTATTGGACTGAATCCCTTTGACCATTTCCTCTCTATTTTCTGAGGGGAAAACACTTAAATAAACCTTTGCAACCCCTAAATCTGCAGTAACATGCACTTTAGAAACAGAAATTATGACTCCTTTCATTCCATCTTGCGCTGCCTTTTGCAACACATCTACCAAATCTTTTTGTAAAACTCCTGCAATTTTACGTTGTCTGTTTGTTTCTTCCATAGCACAAATCTACAATATTTTTATGAAGTACATCTCTTATTTTTAATAGCATACCTAATGCAAAATCATTACTATGATGGTCTTAATTTTAAAATAAGGATAAGATAAATACCCAAAATAAAATCTAAATTCAGCTTATTAAAAAGCACAAAAAAACCTCAAAACATAAAAGTATTGAGGTCTATTGTTTTGAATATTAAAGCGCCTAATCTGCTAAAATAATTGCTTTATTATCATTTAACTCTAAAGTTCCAGACTTGATTTTTAATGTTAAAACTTTATCGTCGTCTGCCTGCGTTTCTATATGCCCATGCAAATCGTCTAGCACGATATGTTCTTGACTGTGCACATGAATTTTTATCTCCCCTTCTTTTAAAATCGTCACTATAGGAGCGTGGTTGTTTAATATTTGAAACTCTCCATCATTTCCTGGAGCTGAAAACAAATCAACTTCTGAAGAAAATAATATTGCTTCTGGTGTTACAATTTCTAAAAACATAATTTTATATTTTTTAGTTGTTTGTTCTTAGTTTATCGCATATCGCTCACTACTAAAAACCAGCAACTGTTTATGCTTCAGCTAACATTTTTTCACCAGCATCAATCGCATCTTGAATCGATCCTCTTAAATTAAAAGCAGCCTCAGGATATTTATCTAGCTCACCATCCATGATCATATTAAACCCTTTGATAGTGTCTTTAATATCTACTAAAACTCCGGGAATCCCTGTAAATTGTTCAGCAACATGGAAAGGCTGAGATAAGAAACGTTGCACACGTCTTGCTCTGTGCACTACTAACTTATCCTCCTCAGACAATTCTTCCATTCCTAAAATGGCAATAATATCTTGTAATTCTTTATAACGTTGTAGAATTTCCTTTACTGCAGTTGCTGTATTGTAATGTTCTTCTCCTAAGATTGCAGCTGATAAAATTCTAGAAGTAGAGTCCAAAGGATCTACTGCTGGATAAATACCTAATTCTGCAATTTTACGCGACAACACTGTGGTTGCATCTAAATGCGCAAAAGTAGTTGCTGGTGCGGGATCTGTTAAATCATCCGCAGGCACGTAAACTGCCTGCACAGAAGTAATAGAACCTTTTTTAGTAGAAGTAATACGTTCTTGCATTGCACCCATCTCTGTTGCTAATGTTGGTTGATAACCTACAGCAGAAGGCATACGTCCTAACAGTGCAGAAACCTCAGAACCTGCTTGCGTAAAGCGAAAGATATTATCCACAAAAAACAGCACATCTTTTCCTTGGCTTTCACCGGCTCCATCCCTAAAATATTCAGCTATAGTTAAACCAGACAAGGCAACACGCGCACGCGCTCCAGGTGGCTCATTCATTTGTCCAAAGACAAACGTTGCTTTAGAATCTCGCATTCCAGGTTTATCAACTTTTGATAAATCCCATCCTCCTTCTTCCATAGAATGCATAAAATCGTCTCCGTATTTTATAATTCCTGACTCTAACATTTCGCGAAGTAAATCATTTCCTTCACGTGTTCTTTCTCCAACTCCTGCAAAAACAGACAAACCACCGTGTCCTTTTGCAATATTATTTATTAATTCTTGGATTAAAACAGTTTTACCTACACCTGCTCCTCCAAACAATCCAATTTTACCTCCTTTTGCATACGGCTCAATTAAATCAATTACCTTAATTCCTGTAAATAAAACTTCTGTTGAGACAGATAGATCTTCAAACTTGGGAGCCGCACGGTGTATTGAAACACCATCTTCACCCTCTTTCTTTAAATTTCCTAAACCATCAATAGCGTCTCCAGTTACATTAAATAAACGACCATAAATATCTTTTCCAATTGGCATTTGAATTGGATTCCCAGTAGCTAACACTTCTGTTCCTCTACTTAATCCATCAGTTGCGTCCATAGCAATGGTTCTAACCGTATCTTCACCAATATGCTGTTGTACTTCTAAAACTAAAATAGAACCATCCGCTTTTTTAATTTCTAACGAATCGTAAATTTTAGGAAGTTCAGAATTTTCTGTATTGAACTCAACATCAATTACGGGCCCAATAATTTGAGAAACTTTTCCTGTTGTCGTAGACATCTGTATCTAATTATAGTTATTAATTATATTTTGAGATTTAGTACCTCAATTTAAGGTTGCAAAGATACTTTTTTGTAGGGAATAAAAAAAGGTTTTAAAAAAAAAAGGTCTCATCATAAATGATGAGACCTTTTTACTATTTTATAAAGAAAACTAGTTTGTTACCTTCACTTCTACTCTTCTATTTTGAACTCTACCTGCTCTTGTTTTGTTTGAAGCAATTGGACTCTCTTGACCAAAACCTGTAGCAGTTAGTCTTGAGGCATCCACTCCGTTTTCAACTAAATAGTTTAAAACAGCATTCGCTCTTGCATTCGACAGTTTTAGATTTCCAGAAACACTTCCTGTAGTATCTGTATATCCTCTAACTGCAAAGTTAGCCTCTGGAAATTCACTCATAATAGCTAACATGCCGTCTAAATCTTTCTCTACTCCTCTTTGAAAACTTGCACTTTCTAAGTTGAATAAAATAGCCTCTGCAAATGTATCCATTCCCATTTTAGCCTCATTAGAAATTATTTCTGGACAACCTTCCTCTGAAGCAATACCTGCAACTGTTGGGCACTTATCGTCTTTATCTAAAATACTATCTCCATCTGTATCTGGCCAAGGACATCCTGCATTAGCAGTTGGTCCTGCGATCGCTGGACATTTATCATCTTTATCTAAAGTTCCGTCACCATCAGCATCTGGACACCCTTTGTTTGCTTTTGTTCCTTTTTCATTAGGACACATGTCATCTTTATCCGCAATTCCATCTCCGTCAGCATCAGGACAACCATTCATAGCAACCAAACCGATAACGTTTGGACACGCATCATCAGAATCTTTGATTCCATCGCCATCAGCATCTGGACATCCATTGAACTCCTCTAAACCAGCAACTTCAGGACATGCATCAAATTTATCATATACGCCGTCTCCGTCTGTATCTGTACCGCCAAATTTGACAACTAAGCCAACAGAGTGCTGCACATGAGTTGCTACCGTTTCGTTAAACCCTTTCTTAACGCCCGATTGAAAATTTAAACCTATATTTTCCGTAAACCAAGTGTTAAAACCTAATCCCAAATTTAACATACCCTCTCCTTCACCGTCAGCAGAAACATATCCTCCACCAATAAATACATACGGATCAAACCAAGCAGTTTCACCTACTAAAGTATTTAAATCATACTTTACATTTGCATCAAAAGCATAATACAGAAAATCTGAATCTCCTTCAATATCTAATGTTTCAATCTTATTTAAAGAACCAGCTACCTGTAAACTAAAACCTTTCTCTAAGTATTTCTCTGCAGAAATTCTTGAAATTGAAGGAAGTGTATTCCAATCTTTAATTTCTGTTAAATCATCAATTTGACTACTAAAGTCACTATTAGTATTAAAATCTACCGCATTTAATCCAAAACCTACAACCCAAGGGTTATTGGCATCCTGAGCGTTTAAATTACCAGTCAATGCGAATGTAAATAAAGCTATCACAGCTATTTTAAATGTTTTCATTATCAAATTTTTAAATTAATTTTTTATTATTTTAACACAAAAGTACTCTCTTAATACGAGTTTACAAAATAAATTGAAAAAATATTCATAATACCAAAATTTATGAGGCCATTTTAAATGACTTTTAACTCCTTACCCACTTCAACAAAAGCTCTAATTGCTTTGTCTAAGTGCTCTTTTGTGTGCGCTGCGGACAATTGCACTCTTATCCTTGCTTTCTCTTTGGGTACTACTGGAAAAAAAAAGCCGATTACATAAATACCTTTCTCTAAAAGTTTATCTGCCATTATTTGGGATAGTTTTGCATCATATAACATGACTGGAACAATTGCGGCGTCTGCGCCTACCAAATCAAACCCTACACGTCCCATTTCTTCTCTAAAATAGTTTGTATTCCATTCTAATTGATCTCGAAGTGAAGTATCATCCGAAATTAATTCAAAAACCTTTAAAGAAGCACCTACAATAGCAGGTGCTAAAGAGTTTGAAAATAAGTAAGGTCTCGAACGTTGACGTAAAATTTCAATAATTTCTTTTTTACCCGTTGTGTAGCCTCCCATTGCGCCACCCAAAGCTTTCCCTAAAGTTCCTGTAACGATATCAACTCTATCCATTACATTTTTCAATTCTACAGTTCCACGGCCCGTTTTTCCTATAAAACCAGTGGCATGGCATTCATCTACCATTACGAGCGCATCATATTTATCTGCTAAATCACAAATTTCATCTAGTTTTGCAACGATGCCATCCATAGAGAAAACGCCATCGGTGACAATAATTTTAAAACGATGCTGTTGTTTATTTGCTTCAATTAACTGCGTTTCTAAAGAGGCCATGTCATTATTATCGTACCGATATCGCGCTGCTTTGCACAAACGCACTCCGTCAATAACAGAGGCGTGGTTTAAACTGTCTGAAATAATAGCATCTTCTTTTGTTAATAGTGGCTCAAAAACACCTCCATTTGCATCAAAACAAGCGGCGTATAATATAGTATCTTCTGTAGTATAGAAATCTGCTATTTTTTGTTCTAATTTTTTATGAATGTCTTGAGTTCCACAAATAAAACGAACCGAAGAAACTCCAAAACCATGGGTATCCATGGTATCTTTTGCAGCTTGAATTACTGCAGGGTGATTTGATAAGCCTAAATAATTGTTGGCACAAAAATTCAAGACCTTTTCTCCTGTGGAAATTGTAATCACTGCATCTTGCGAAGAAGTTATAATTCTTTCCGTTTTATACAATCCTGCCTCTTTGATCTCTTGAAGCTCTTTATTTAAAGTATCCTTAATTTTACCGTACATTTTTTATCAATTTAAAAAATACAAAGTTACAAAGTTTATTTTTTTACTGATACCTCAACGACATCAATTTTTTCATTCCTATAAATAAGGAATTTTTTATCGATACTGAAGTTCATTGATTTTAAAACTTTTTCATACTTCAATAGCTGTTGCTTATGTTCACTAGCCGGACTTCCCGTCTTATAATCTATAATTGTTACCTGATTCTTACTATTAAAAACTAATCTATCTGGAATAATTACCTGATTGTCTACATCTACAATTTCTCTTTCATTAAAAACAACCGCCTCTTCTGCATAATATGCCCTTAATTTTGGATGGTTTGTAATAGTATATATCTCAAGTTTTATTGCCTTCAACTGTGCATCATCAATAAATCCTTTTTGATGGTATTGATTTGTAACCGATTCAACATCCTTACTTGTAATAATTTTTGATAATATTTCATGGAATAAATTTCCAAAACCAATCGCATCTCCTTGCGCTGTATCCCATAATTTCGAGGAACTTGCTAGTAATACAATATTATGCTCTTGCCAAGGTGTAGAAATAAATTTTTCATGAACCACCGTTAAGGAAACTTGTTTTTCTTTCTTTTGAACTCTTTGTTCATTTCCAAAACGATATTCTAAACAGTCTTCTTGCCAAAGGTTTTGTTCTTTTAAATAGTTGATAAAAATACCCGAATAATGATTCTTATTTTCAACTCCTTTGGAAGAAATTTTCTTTTCAGTAACAACATGCAGCTGCTCTTCAGCCCTTGTCAAAGCTACATATAATAAATTAAAATTATCCAATTCCAACGCCTCTCTTTGTGAATTGTATAGCTCTGCTCCCCTTGCGCTAATCAAACTTAAATCTTTCTTATAATCTATCAAAAGTTCTTTAAAATCGTACTCTTTTGGCAAATCATCGAACCAAATTTTCGGATTAATTTGTCTATAAATATCTACATCACATGGAAAAATTACTACCGGAAATTCCAATCCCTTAGACTTGTGTATGGTCATTACTTGCACAGCATCTGAATTTTCTGAAGCCACAATGCTCAAAGCGTCTTTTTTACGTTCCCAAAATTCTAAGAAATCCCCAATATCTGCTGCTTTTCGCTGTTGCTCTAAAACAATATCTAAAAAAAATTGCACATATGCATTTGAAGAAGTTACCAAATTAAAGCCTCTAATGATCTCTTCAATTTTTTCATAAAAGGGCAGTTGTTGAAACAAAAGAAAATTAAATGAAACTCCGAAAGCCTTTAAATCTTTAAAAATTAAATCATTTGTTGCTTTCACATGTTTCTTAAAAAAGGCGTGTTTTGATGTTTTTATCTGCAGATGTTCATACAAAAAGTATAAAAGCTCAAACCTCCTTTCTTCATCATTTGTATTCTCGAGGCTATATAAAATATCAATAATAAAATTGATTTTAGAATTACTCTTTAACAACAATGTTTCTGATGAGACGATGGCAATTCCATTTTCTGACAAATAGTCAGCGACTGCAATCCCATCTTTTTTTGTTCTCGTTAGGACGCACATCTCATTTAGATAAAAATCTTTCTCTAACCCCTTTATTTTCTCCAAAACCTTTCTTGGATACTTTGTTTTCTCTAACTCCTTTTCATCCGCTTTGTCTAAAAAAGAAAGGGAAACAAAACCTCCTTTTTTTGAATTCTCTAATTGTGTATTTCCTTCGAAAAACAATTTTTTGTAGGATTCATTTTGAAGAAAATTCGAAGTGTGCTGAAAAAAAGAATTATTAAAATTAATAATTTCTGAATAGCTTCTATAATTCGTTTCTAAGCTATTAACCTCTTTATCAATATTAAAAGGGTTTTCTTCCTTTGAGCCTAGCGCTATAAATTGTTCTGCTTTACCACCACGCCATCTATAGATAGCCTGTTTAGCGTCACCAACCAATAATAAATTACTATTCTCCTGTGCCAATGCATTCTCTATCAAAGGAATTATATTTTGCCACTGTAATACAGAAGTATCTTGCATTTCATCGATAAAATAATGCTGAAAACGCTGTCCAATTCTTTCATAGATAAATGGCGCCGGCTGGTCTTTTATATTGTCTGAGATGAGTTGATTAAATTCTGCATTTAAACGAATATTATTATCCTCTTTTATACTACTGAGCTCCGAATTAATATTATTCAAAACGGCTAGCGGAATAATACTTTTTAAGGTAACTTTATTGAGTAGATAATTAGAATACGAACTATGATACATTTCTTTAGACTCCTGGTAGTATGCCCTTAATTGGTCTGAAACACCCTCAATCACTTCTTTTGTTGCTGGAGTGGATTTTGCAGCAAAGAGACTCTTAGCCTCTTCAATGGTCGTGTTTAATCTCCCATCAAATTTCAACTCTTCACTTTTTAAAAATCGCAACTTTGTGAACTTTTGAAAATGTTTTACAACCTCACCAGCATATGCAAAATCTATAATTGAAACTCCATTAGTCTTAATAAATTGTAACACCTCATCTCCAAGTTTCTTATAAGTAGCCTCTATTTCTATATTTTCTTTCTGAAGTTTCTTTTTAAGCTCAAAAAAATCATCCAATTCCTTATCTGCAAGTTTTCTAAAATGCTTTACGTCATCTTCATTCAGTAATACCCGAGCAAAATCATTTAAATCTTTCGAAATATCCCAAGATTTATCGTCATCTGCTTTGTCTAAAGAATAATCAATTAAAAGCTTGGTAAGTTTTTTATGACTACCAATCTTTGAAATTAAAACATCTACCGCTTCATTTAATAAAGAAATTGCGTCCATTTCTACTTCAAAGTTGAGCGACAAACCTAAATCATGCGCAAAGCTTTTGATTACTTTATGGGTAAAGCTATCGATAGTTGTAATTGAGAAAGCAGCATAGTTCTGCAAAATAGCCTGTAAAATTTTCTTGCTTCGTTCTTGAATGACCGTTTGATCCAAATCTGTTTCCTCCAAGATTATTTTTAATAAATCGCTTGTATTCCCTCCCGAAAAATCTTCTAAACTTGACAACACGCGCTCTTTCATTTCACCAGCTGCTTTGTTGGTGAACGTAATTGCCAATATCTTCTGGAACATAAAAAGATTGTCCGAAGTCAATAAAACTTTCAGGTATTGTTTTACTAGCGTATATGTTTTTCCGCTTCCGGCAGAAGCATTATACACTTGAAAAGAAGAGGATTGTAACACAGCAGTATTTTATTGCAAAATACAATTTTTAGAATCAAAAGACAAGCTACAAAAGCTGAGAGTTACAAAAAAATAAAAACAATAATATATTATAAATTCTAATCAATTATCGTTTTTTATTATTTTAAGCAATTAGATACTAACCTAAACCAACATCTAAAGACATCATTACAATAAAACCACCGATAAAACCCAGTGTTGCGATATCTGTATACTTGTCTCTTTGTGTTTCTGGTATTACCTCTTCTACAACTACAAAAATCATTGCACCTGCAGCAAACGCCAATGCATATGGTAAAATTGGCACAAAAAAGGATACTGCCAAAGCACCCAACACTGCTGCAATAGGTTCTACAATCGCGGATAATTGCCCATACCAAAAACTTTTTAATCGACTAACACCTTGCCTTCTTAAGGGCATGGCAACTGCAAATCCCTCAGGGAAATTCTGGATTCCAATTCCGATAGCTAAAGAAATTGCCGCAATAATCATCTCTGTTTGCTCCACTCCTACTAAGGTAGATGCCGCTCCAAATAAAACACCAACAGCCAAGCCTTCTGGAATATTATGCAAGGTAATCGCCAAAACTAACAAGGTTGTCTTATGCCATTCTGTTTTCACACCTTCTGCCTCACTTTCTTTGAAGTTAATATGTAAATGAGGTAATATTTTATCCATTCCAAAAAGTGACAACGCCCCTAAACCAAAACCTATTGCCGCTGGAAAAACTTTCATAAAACCCTCTCCAGGGCTATTTTCTATGGCCGGCGCTAACAAACTCCAGAAGCTTGCCGCTACCATAACACCGCCAGTAAACCCCAACATTCCATCTAAAACAGCTCTATTTAATTTCTTAAAAAAGAAAACTAAGGAGGCCCCTAAAGCAGTTAATCCCCAAGTAAAAAGGGAAGCATATAATGCTGATAAAATTGGATGTTCTTTTCCAAATTCAACTAATTGATCGAATGTACTCATCATTTTTGTATGTATAGATTATTGGCTATTTTCTTTGAGATTGATAGTTTTTCTGCATCAATCTCTATGAGCAAAGAGTCATCAAAATCTTCTTTTTCTAATACGGTAATTTCTTTCCCTAAAGTGATGCCTTTTTTATCTAAAAATCGTAAAAATTCTGAAGAGGAATCATGCACCCCAACACAAACACCGCTTTCGTTTTTAGTTAAGTTAGCTAAAAGAATTTTATCAACTGCGTTTACGTTCCCATCTTTGTCCGGAATGGGGTCTCCATGGGGATCGTGCGTTGGAAAGCCCAAAAGCGCATCTAATTGATTGATTAATTTTGGTGATTTTATATGCTCTAATTGTTCTGCAACCTCATGCACCTCATCCCATGAGAAATTTAATCGCTCTACCAGAAAAACTTCCCATAAGCGGTGTTTTCGTACAATATTTGCGGCAGTTTTTTTTCCGAAATCGGTTAAAGTTACTCCTTGGTATTTTTTGTAAAGAACCACTTCTTTCTCAGATAATTTTTTAATCATATCTGTTGCAGAAGAAGCTTTTGTTTCTAGTCTTTTGGCAATAGCATTTGTACTTATTCCTTTTTCAGAACCTGATTCTAAATGATAAATTGCTTTTAAATAATTTTCTTCCGAAAGCGTAAACATATGCCTTTATTTAGAACGCAAATATATAACTTTAATTTTTATAAAAATAAATTTTTAGGCAAGTCTAAAAATAATGTTATATTTGTCGGATATTATATTTAAAAATGAAAATAATTATCAAAATTAGCTGTCTTTTATTTTTGGGTAGTGCTTCTATAAAAGGACAAACAAATAGTATTTCAGGAAAAGTAAGCTCCAACGGTGAAGTTTTACCCTTTGTAAATGTATATCTCAAAAAAAACAAACAAGGAACTTCCACCAACGAAAATGGTTTTTTTGAGTTAAAAAATATTCCAAATGGAACCTATACCATCGTTGCAAGCAGCATAGGTTTTAAATTCAAATCAAAAAAAATTACACTTACCGGAAATCAAAAAATAGTTAAAAACTTTAACTTGAAGGTAAATGATGCTTTAGAGGAAATTGTAATTTCTGGAACCCTAAGACCCGTAACAAAATCGAATAGCCCTGTTCCTGTAGAGGTCTATAGCGAAACTTTTTTTAGAAAAAACCCCACACCCTCGATCTTCGAATCTTTACAAAATGTAAATGGGGTTCGTCCGCAATTAAATTGTAGCGTTTGTAATACAGGGGATATTCATATTAATGGTTTAGAAGGGTCTTATACCTTTGTTTTAATTGATGGAATGCCAATTGTAAGTGGCCTCTCTACCGTGTATGGGTTGACAGGAATTCCGCAAGCATTAATAGAAAGAGTAGAAATTGTTAAAGGCCCAGCTTCTACTTTATACGGTTCGGAAGCGGTTGGTGGTATTATAAATGTCATCACTAAAAAACCTGTAAATGCCCCCTTATTATCCACAGATACATTTATAAGTTCTTGGGGAGAAGTTAATTTAGATGTTGGTTTGCGTTACAATGCATCAGAAAAAATACAAGGTTTACTGGGTGTAAATTATTTCAATTTTCAAAATAGAATTGACACCAATAATGACAATTTTACCGATCTGACGTTACAAAACAGAATCTCCATATTTAATAAAATAAACATCGAAAGAAAAAGCAATAAGGTTTTTACCATTGCTGGTCGTTATGTGTATGAAGATCGTTGGGGAGGAGAAATGAATTGGGAAAAAGAATTTAGAGGAGGAAACCAAATTTATGGTGAAAGTATTTACACCAATAGATGGGAGACTTTTGGTACCTACGAATTGCCAACTACAGAAAATTTAAATTTTCAATTTAGTGCAAACGGGCACTATCAAGATTCTTTTTATGGAGAAACTTCCTATGATGCAGCACAGTTAATTGGTTTTGGTCAGTTAATTTACAACAAAAAATTAGGGGGAAAACACGATTTATTATTAGGTGCGGCGTATCGTTATACTTTTTATGATGATAATACATTTGCAACTTTAAATGAGAATGGTATTCACAATAGTCCATCAATAATTCACTTACCGGGCGTTTTTGCACAAAATGAAATAAGTTTCAGTGCTCGAAAAAAAATACTTTTAGGTGTTCGGTGGGACTACAATAGTGTGCATGGAAATATTTTTTCACCGCGGGTGAATTACAAATGGAGTTCTAGAGATACATCTCATACTATAAGACTCAGTGCGGGAAACGGATTTAGAGTTGCCAATATTTTCACAGAAGATCATGCAGCTTTAACTGGCGCAAGAACAGTAGAATTTGATGGAGCATTAGATCCAGAAACCTCTTGGAATGGAAACGTTAATTATGTAAAAAAAATAAATACTGAAAGTTCTTTTATCACCATAGATGCAAGTGCTTTTTACACCTATTTCAATAATAGAATCTTACCGGATTACGAATCAGATCCGAATAAAATTATCTATGCAAATTTAGAAGGTTCTTCAGTTTCACAAGGGATTTCCTTAAATGCAGATTTTTTATTTACAAACGGATTAGCGATCAACGCTGGAGCCACATTAATGGAAGTGTCTGTTACAGAAGATGGTGTAAAGAGAACACAATTACTAACCGAAGGTTTTAGCGGAGTTTGGTCTATTTCTTATAAGTTTCACAATAACTTTAGCATCGATTATACAGGAAATATTTACGGACCAATGCGTTTGCCCTTATTGGGTGAAAATGACCCAAGAGATGAATACTCGCCTTGGTTTAGCATCCAAAATATTCAATTAAGCAAAAAGTTTAACAACAGTTGGGAAATTTATGGAGGTGTAAAAAACCTGTTGAACTTTACGCCTGCTGCAAATAGTATTAATAGTGCAGACAATCCTTTTGATGAAGGTGTAAACACAGAGCTGAATCCAGAAAGCGCTTTTGACCCGAGTTATGTATACGCATCTAACCAAGGAATTAGAGCTTTTGCGGGAGTTCGTTGCACCCTATTTTAATATATTTCGAAGCTAATTATGCATTTTACTAAAAAATTTCTTTTTATTTTTATTTTCTTTGGATGGAGCAAAAGCTACGGTCAAGAAAGTAAGGAAAAAGAAGTTTTAACAATTTTCACTTTTGAAGAAGTGGAGAAGTTGCAGCAAAAAAAAGCGAAACCTATACTTGTTTTTCTATATACAGATTGGTGTAAAATTTGCTATGGAATGAAAGGAACTACTTTTAAAAACAAAGAAGTAATTCAACTTTTAAATGAAAAGTTCTATTTTATTCTATTAAATGGTGAAGAAAAAAAAACCATTCCTTTTTTAGGAAAAAAATTCAATCATAAACCTACAGGAACAACTACTGGAATTCACGAATTAGCCTATGAATTAGGGGCAATAAATAAAATAATTAGCTATCCAAGCACCACAATTTTAAATACAAAATTTGAAATAGATTTGCAACTATCAGGTTTTTTAAATCGTAAAAAAATGATTGCTATTTTAACAAACTATAAATAGGCAGTATCCTTTTTCTGAACAGATAAACTATTGCACGGAGCAGCAAAGCTTGGAAAATACAAAATGAAGCATAAAGCTTAAGAAAATAAAATAGTTCACGGGTTCTTACTAATTTACACCTTACATTTGCATAAAACTGAACAGGTTGAGTGCGCAGAACATTATAAACCAATACCAACAATCTTCGAATATTTCGCAGATTATAAAGGCCTTTAAACAAGACAAAAACCATTTCCAAATTACTAATTTGGTTGGCTCGTCGTTGTCTTTTGTCATTTCAGAAACTTTTAAGACCTCAGAAAAACCCTATCTTTTAATTTTTAACGACAAAGAAGAGGCTGCCTATTATTTAAATGATTTAGAGCAACTGTTAGGAGAAAAAAATGTTCTTTTTTACCCAGGGTCTTACAGAAGACCTTATCAAATTGAGGAAGTAGACAATGCGAATGTACTCTTGCGCTCTGAAGTTTTAAACAGGATAAATTCTCAAAAAAAAGCAGCCATCATTGTCACCTATCCTGCTGCACTGTTTGAAAAAGTAGTAACCAAAAAAGAATTAGAAAAAAACACGCTTAAAGTTACTGTTGGTGAAAACCTATCCTTAGACTTCGTAAACGAACTGCTCTTTGAATATAAATTTAAACGGGTGGATTTTGTAACAGAACCCGGCGACTTTTCTGTTCGTGGAGGAATTGTAGATGTTTTTTCATTTTCAAATGATGAACCCTATCGGATTGAATTTTTTGGAGATGAGATTGAAAGTATTCGGTCCTTTGACGTGGCAACCCAACTTTCAAAAGAGAAGTTAAAGAAAGTAGCAATCATCCCTAATATTGAAAAAAAAACACTGCAAGAACACCGCCAAAGTTTCTTAAAATACATCTCTGCAAACACCATTATTTTTACAAAAAATACGGGATTACTCTTTGGAAGTTTAGACAGCTTATTCCTAAAGTCAGAAAACGCTTTTAATGACTTGTCAAAAGAAATAAACCATGCAAAACCAAGTGAATTATTTTGTAATGGTGCCTTTATAAGAAAACAGCTAAAAGAATTCTCTTTGGTTGATTTTGGGAATCAGGACAAACCCTTTGATACTGTTTCAAGCGAGATCATTCAGTTTAATACCATTCCACAACCTTCTTTCAACAAACAGTTCAATTTATTAATTGATAATTTGACAGCATACCACAAAGGAGGATTTAAAAACTATATTTTCTGTGCAAACGAGCAACAGGCAAAACGTTTTCATGATATTTTTGACGACTCTGAACAAGAAGTGCACTACGAAACTGTTGTTTTTCCTTTATACCAAGGTTTTGTAGATGTAGACAACCGATTGGTTTGCTATACGGATCATCAAATATTTGAACGTTATCACAAGTTTAGATTAAAAAATGGGTATGCGAAAAAACAAGCCATTACCATTCAGGAACTCAATAAACTTGAAATTGGCGATTACGTAACCCACATGGACCATGGAATTGGAAAATTTGGAGGGCTTCAAAAAATTGATGTTCAAGGGAATAAACAAGAAGCTATTAAATTAGTATATGGAGAAAGAGACATCCTATATGTGAGTATTCACTCCCTGCATAAAATTTCTAAATTCAACGGTAAAGACGGGAAAACACCAAAAATTTACAAATTAGGTTCTGGGGCTTGGAAAAAAATTAAGCAAAAAACAAAGGCAAGAGTTAAACATGTAGCCTTTAACTTAATTCAGTTATACGCCAAAAGGAAATTAGAAAAAGGATATTCATTTGGCCCCGACACCCACATTCAGCACGAATTAGAAGGAAGCTTTATTTATGAAGATACCCCAGATCAATTTACTGCCACCCAGGATGTGAAAAATGACATGGAAAAGGCGCAACCTATGGATCGCTTGGTCTGTGGTGATGTTGGTTTTGGAAAAACCGAAGTAGCCATTAGAGCTGCTTTTAAAGCGGTAGACAACGGGAAGCAAGTTGCAATTTTAGTACCCACAACAATTCTTGCTTTTCAGCATTACAAAACCTTTACGGAGCGTCTCAAAGATTTTCCATTGAAAATTGACTACTTAAATAGATTTCGGACTGCAAAAGAAAAAACAGCTGCAATTGAAGGGGTAAATAATGGTTCTATAGATATTATTATAGGAACACACCAGCTCACAAACCAACGCATACAATTTAAAGACCTAGGCCTATTAATTATTGATGAGGAGCAGAAGTTTGGTGTGGCCGTTAAAGACAAACTGAAGACCTTAAAGGAAAATATAGATACGTTAACACTTACCGCTACACCAATCCCAAGAACCTTACAGTTTAGCCTAATGGCGGCAAGAGATTTATCGATTATTAAAACAGCACCTCCAAACAGACACCCCATAGATACGAATGTCATTCGGTTTTCTGAAGAAACCATTCGCGATGCTATTTCTTATGAGATTTCTAGAGGTGGACAAATTTTCTTTATTCACAATAGAATTGAAAATATAAAAGAAGTTGCCGGTTTGCTGCAAAGATTAGTTCCATCTGCAAAAATTGGAATTGGACACGGACAAATGGAAGGTAAAAAACTGGAGGGATTGATGCTCAGTTTCATGAACAATGAATTTGACGTTTTAGTCGCTACAACCATCATAGAAAGTGGCTTAGATGTACCAAATGCGAATACTATTTTTATTAATAATGCTAATAATTTCGGACTTTCAGACTTACACCAAATGCGCGGTAGAGTTGGGCGCTCGAATAAAAAGGCATTCTGTTATTTCATAACACCTCCGTATCACGTGATGACAGATGATGCCCGAAAACGAATAGAGGCATTGGTTTTATTCTCTGACCTAGGGAGTGGAATTAATATTGCGATGAAAGATTTAGAAATTCGTGGCGCAGGAGACTTGCTAGGAGGTGAACAAAGTGGTTTTATAAATGATATTGGATTTGATACCTATCAAAAAATCTTGCAAGAAGCAATCGAAGAATTAAAAGAAAATGAGTTCAAGGAGCTATATCCAACAGATGAAACAAAGCCGAAAGAATTTGTAAAAGAGGTACAAATAGATACTGACTTTGAAATTTTATTTCCAGATTATTATGTGAATTCAGTAACTGAAAGGCTGAGTTTATATACCAAATTATCTGACTTAAAAAATGAAGAAGAAATTCAGGTCTTTGAAATTGAAATTATTGATCGCTTTGGAGAAGTACCAAATGAAGTTGCGGACCTCTTAGATTCCGTGAGAATAAAGTGGCTTGCCAAAGCCCTGGGATTAGATAAAATTATTCTGAAGCAAAAAAGAATGATTGGGTATTTTGTTGCAGACCAGCAAAGTGATTTTTACCAAACGACCGCGTTTTCTAACATGTTAAAGTATGTGCAACAAAACAATAAGAGCTGTGTTATGAAAGAAAAGGAAACTAAAAATGGTTTGCGCTTGCTCATTACCTTTATACGGGTAGATAGTGTGAGAACCGCCTTAGGGATCCTCAATAAAATATAATGACCAAAGCACCTATAAAAAACCTAGCATTATTACTTTTAGCAACCTTTTTCATCAGTACCTCTGGTGTTTTGGGAAAATACATAGCAATGCCTGTAGCGGTGATTATTTGGTTTAGAGCCTCTTTAGCCATAGTGTTTATATATGTGTATGGAAAATTGAAAAAAATAGATTTTTCCATAAAATCAACCAAACACTACACACCTTTTTTTATCAGAGGCCTTTTAATGGCAGTGCATTGGATTACTTATTTTTATGCTTTAAAGCTCTCTAATGTAGCTTTAGGTGTTTTATCTTTATACACCTTCCCTATTATAATCGCATTGCTAGAACCCTTCTTTTTAAAGGTGAAATTTAGTCCCATATATATCCTCTTAGGATTGATGGTTTTAACGGGGTTGTATATTTTAACTCCAGCATTCCATCTTGAAAGTTCGCAAGCAAAAGGTATTCTTTTTGGGGTTTTTTCTGCAACTACTGCCAGTATTATTAGCAGCC
>Ga0209192_10000339_pt1 | contig 49926 bp, 45 predicted proteins | sample ArcticOcean_MG_C_11_FD_187433 | JGI IMG/M metagenome (GOLD analysis project Ga0209192, IMG submission 187433) | Marine microbial communities from western Arctic Ocean - ArcticOcean_MG_CB2_154 (SPAdes) (version 2) | ecosystem: Environmental > Aquatic > Marine > Oceanic | place: Arctic Ocean... | reverse complement strand
CGACAAGGAATTTCGCTACCTTAGGACCGTTATAGTTACGGCCGCCGTTTACCGGGGCTTCGATCAAGAGCTTCGCTTACGCTAACCCCATCAATTAACCTTCCGGCACCGGGCAGGCGTCACACCTTATACGTCCTCTTACGAGTTTGCAAAGTGCTGTGTTTTTAATAAACAGTCGCAGCGGCCTGGTTACTTCGACCGGCAACAGCTCAGAACGCGAGGTCCATCACCGTCACCGGCGCACCTTCTCCCGAAGTTACGGTGCCATTTTGCCTAGTTCCTTCACCCAAGTTCTCTCAAGCGCTTTGGTCTTCTCGACCTGACCACCTGTGTCGGTTTCGGGTACGATCCCACGTGACTGAAGCTTAGAAGCTTTTCTTGGAAGCATGGCATCAATGACTTCATTTCCGTAGAAACTCGACATTAGATCTCAGCATTAAGAGTCCGGATTTGCCTAAACTCTCTGCCTACATCCTTGAACCGGGACAACCAGCGCCCGGATCACCTAGCCTACTCCGTCCCTCCATCGCATCACGTGGTGGTACAGGAATATTAACCTGTTTCCCATCGACTACGCCTTTCGGCCTCGCCTTAGGGGTCGACTCACCCTGCCCCGATTAACGTTGGACAGGAACCCTTGGTCTTTCAGCGAGGGGGTTTTTCACCCCCTTTATCGTTACTCATGTCAGCATTCGCACTTCTGATATCTCCAGCAAACCTCTCGATTCACCTTCACAGACTTACAGAACGCTCCTCTACCATCTCTTACGAGATCCGCAGCTTCGGTACTAGATTTAGCCCCGTTACATCTTCCGCGCAGGCCGACTCGACTAGTGAGCTATTACGCTTTCTTTAAAGGGTGGCTGCTTCTAAGCCAACCTCCTAGCTGTCTGTGCCTTCCCACATCGTTTCCCACTTAATCTAGATTTGGGGACCTTAGCTGGCGGTCTGGGTTGTTTCCCTTTCCACGACGGACGTTAGCACCCGCCGTGTGTCTCCCATGATTGCACTCCTCGGTATTCGGAGTTTGCATCGGTTTGGTAAGTCGGGATGACCCCCTAGCCGAAACAGTGCTCTACCCCCGAGGGTGATACATGAGGCGCTACCTAAATAGCTTTCGAGGAGAACCAGCTATCTCCGAGCTTGATTAGCCTTTCACTCCGATCCACAGCTCATCCCCATCTTTTTCAACAGATGTGGGTTCGGGCCTCCAGTCAGTGTTACCTAACCTTCACCCTGGCCATGGATAGATCGCTCGGTTTCGGGTCTACTCCCAGCAACTATTCGCCCATTTAAGACTCGATTTCTCTACGGCTCCCCTAAACGGTTAACCTTGCTACTGAAAGTAAGTCGCTGACCCATTATACAAAAGGTACGCAGTCACCTTACGGCTCCCACTGCTTGTATGCACACGGTTTCAGGATCTATTTCACTCCCCTCACAGGGGTTCTTTTCGCCTTTCCCTCACGGTACTGGTTCACTATCGGTCAATCAGGAGTATTTAGCCTTGGAGGATGGTCCCCCCATATTCAGTCAAGATGTCACGTGTCCCGACCTACTCGATTTCACAACAAGTGCCTTTTCGTATACAGGGCTATCACCTACTACGGCCAGCCTTTCCAGACTGTTCTACTAAGACACAAGTTACTTAAGGGCTAATCCCCGTTCGCTCGCCGCTACTAAGGGAATCTCGGTTGATTTCTTTTCCTCCGGGTACTTAGATGTTTCAGTTCTCCGGGTTTGCCTCCTACACCTATGTATTCAGTGCAGGATAGTCTTTCGACTGGGTTTCCCCATTCGGACATCGCGGGATCAAAGCTTGTTTGCCAGCTCCCCCACGCTTATCGCAGGCTACAACGTCCTTCATCGCCTCTGATTGCCAAGGCATCCACCGTGTGCACTTCGGTACTTGATCATACAATCCTGGAACTCACTGAGCTCATTCATGAATGTCTACCGGTTACACGATAAATGCTGATTTATAATCAGCATCACTAAACGCGCTTGTGTAATCTTTGAAATTGATACAACGTATCCAATTTTGTTGATTACAAAACTTGTTAATCCAACTTGTTAAAGAACACTGACCACATAGTCATTGAGAAATACAACAGCACTTCTCAATGACCACGTCCGGTATAGAATGGTGGAGCTATGCGGGATCGAACCGCAGACCTCCTGCGTGCAAGGCAGGCGCTCTCCCAGCTGAGCTATAGCCCCAAAGTATTGGTGGGTCTGGGCTGATTTGAACAGCCGACCTCACCCTTATCAGGGGTGCGCTCTAACCAACTGAGCTACAGACCCATTACTGCTATACCAGGTCACTAGATCAAGCAATGCGTGTGAGCACTTAAGCCTTCAGTCGTATAGTCGTTTAAGGAGGTGATCCAACCGCAGGTTCCCCTACGGTTACCTTGTTACGACTTCACCCCAGTCATGAATCACACCGTGGTGACCGTCCTCCGAAGTTAGACTAGCCACTTCTGGTGCAACCCACTCCCATGGTGTGACGGGCGGTGTGTACAAGGCCCGGGAACGTATTCACCGTGACATTCTGATTCACGATTACTAGCGATTCCGACTTCATGGGGTCGAGTTGCAGACCCCAATCCGGACTACGACTGGCTTTCTCGGATTGACTCCCCCTTGCGGGTTTGCGACCGTTTGTACCAGCCATTGTAGCACGTGTGTAGCCCTACTCGTAAGGGCCATGATGACTTGACGTCGTCCCCACCTTCCTCCGATTTGTCATCGGCAGTCTCCTTAAAGTTCCCGGCCGAACCGCTGGCAAATAAGGATAAGGGTTGCGCTCGTTACGGGACTTAACCCAACATCTCACGACACGAGCTGACGACAGCCATGCAGCACCTGTCACTCGGTTCCCGAAGGCACCAATCTATCTCTAGAAAGTTCCGAGGATGTCAAGAGTAGGTAAGGTTCTTCGCGTTGCGTCGAATTAAACCACATGCTCCACCGCTTGTGCGGGCCCCCGTCAATTCATTTGAGTTTTAACCTTGCGGCCGTACTCCCCAGGCGGCGAACTTATCGCGTTAGCTGCGCCACTAAACATACAAGATGTCCAACGGCTAGTTCGCATCGTTTACGGCGTGGACTACCAGGGTATCTAATCCTGTTTGCTCCCCACGCTTTCGAGCCTCAGCGTCAGTATTGGTCCAGATGGCCGCCTTCGCCACTGATGTTCCTTCCTATATCTACGCATTTCACCGCTACACAGGAAATTCCGCCATCCTCTACCATACTCTAGCCTGGCAGTTTTGGATGCAGTTCCCAGGTTGAGCCCGGGGCTTTCACATCCAACTTACCAAGCCGCCTACGCTCGCTTTACGCCCAGTAATTCCGATTAACGCTTGCACCTTTCGTATTACCGCGGCTGCTGGCACGAAATTAGCCGGTGCTTTTTCTGTAGGTAACGTCAATCCCGGCAGGTATTAACTACCGGGCCTTCCTCCCTACTAAAAGTGCTTTACAACCCTAGAGCCTTCTTCACACACGCGGCATGGCTGGATCAGGGTTTCCCCCATTGTCCAATATTCCCGACTGCTGCCTCCCGTAGGAGTCTGGACCGTGTCTCAGTTCCAGTGTGACTGATCATCCTCTCAGACCAGTTAAAGATCGTCGCCTTGGTGAGCCTTTACCTCACCAACAAGCTAATCTTACGCAGGCTCATCTAATAGCGAGAGCTTCAAAGAGAGGCCCCCTTTCATCCTTAGATCGTATGCGGTATTACCCAAAGTTTCCCTTGGCTATCCCCCACTACTAGGTAGATTCCTACGCGTTACTCACCCGTCCGCCACTCGACGCCTGCTAGCAAGCTAGCATCGTTTCCGTTCGACTTGCATGTCTTAGGCCTGCCGCCAGCGTTCAATCTGAGCCATGATCAAACTCTTCAGTTAAGAGTACCGAGTAAACTCGGTGATATTTTTTGCTCAGACAATCGCAAAACTGCTAAATAAATTTATACAGGTTGCTTGTGCCTGATATCTTATCGACATCCAGCTCAAGCACCCACACGCATTGCTTGATCAATTTGTTAAAAAACTCCCCAGAGGTCCTCTCTGAAGTGGACGCGAATTCTATCGAACTCTACATCTTTTGCAACCACTTATTTACAATTTCTTGTTCGGGTTACTGAAACTTTCGCTTCGAATTTTGTCAGCGCATCCTAAAGATGATCTTCTAGAATGCAGCCTAACTTCTCCGATCAGTACTGCTTTGTTTCCAATGCCCTACAACTGAAGAGCGCGAAGCTTACAGGGTTTCGATCATGGTGCAATAACTTTGTAAAAATAAATTAATTACTGTCCCGCATGCCCCACGGCCACGAGAGATTTGGCGCGACACATTACTCATATTCGCAAGATTGAAAACCGATGATCAAGTTGTGACAGTTACTCTCACGAAGCGTTTCTTGCCGCACTGAAAGACGCGGGGCTGCCCTGCTTGGACTCGCAGTTGCGCATCAGTCTCGAGCTCTCCATCTATGCGCACAGCACCCTGAGTGATATAGGCCCTCGCCTCAGAAGAGCTCTTTGCCAGCCCAATTTCGCGCAGTAGAACCGATAGCGGAATGGAACCTTGGTCATCAGCCACAACTGTTAATTCAGGCATTTCATCAGGAATCTCACCTGACTTGAATTTATTGCCTGCACTCTTAGAAGCGCGATCAGCGGCATCAGCGTCATGGAATCGCGTAATTAGTTCACGTGCAAGTTCTGACTTTACTGAATTCGGCGAAACGGCTCCTGACTGCTCTTCCTTTTTGAACACTGCAATCTCTTTATTCTGCTTTAAACTTAAAAGGTCGAAGTAGCGCCACATCAATGAATCCGATATTCCCATGAGCTTTCCATACATATCGCCAGGACTATCATTTAGACCAACATAGTTCCCCAATGACTTTGACATCTTCTTTTCTCCGTCAAGCCCCTCAAGTATGGGCATCATCATTACCACCTGAGGCGCCTGCCCAGCATCCCGCTGAAGCTCCCGGCCCATTAAAAGATTGAACCGCTGATCAGTCCCACCAAGCTCAACATCGGCCTCTAACACGACAGAATCATATCCCTGCATCAAGGGATACAAAAATTCGTGGATTGAAATTGGCTGTCCTGATTTATAACGTTTACCGAAATCTTCTCGCTCCAACATTCTTGCCACAGTTAATTTTGCCGCAAGCCGAACAAAATCCTGGGGCGTTAGCTCACTCATCCATCTGCTATTATATTCAACACGAGTCTTGTTCTGATCGAGAATCTTGAACACTTGCAATGCGTAGGTCTCAGCATTGACCTTTAATTGTGCGTCAGTCAGAGGCTTTCGAGCCTGGTTTTTGCCAGAAGGGTCGCCAATCAAGCCAGTAAAGTCGCCAATCAAAAAGATAACTTCATGACCCAGATCCTGGAATTGCTTTAACTTATTAATTAAAACTGTATGACCCAAGTGCAAATCTGGAGCCGTAGGATCAAAACCCGCCTTAATCCGCAGCCGGTTCCCGCCTTCCAATTTATCCCTCAAGTCATCTTTGGGAAGAATTTCATCGGCCCCTCGGGCGATCAGATCCAAAGCATCCTGAATCTTTGCGGCATCGGCTATAGTCATTGATCTATCTCAAATTCGTTGCGTAAAGCACAGCATTGTACGCAAACCTTCACCCTTTTTTATATGCAACTGCGTTTTGGTTTCTGTACACTCTCATAAACCGTATTTTGAGGGATAAATGCGAGCACTAATTAATCGATTTAACTCAGCTTGCCATCCATTTCCCGGAATACACGTTCTTGGAGTCTCCGCTTTAGCCTTATTTATAACTGCATTATTAAACTGGCCAAATGCTCTTGAGGCTAAGGATTCGGCTTCAAAATGGATTCCAATTCCAAATCCTTTCGCTGGCAAATCAAGCTTGCCTCATTCGTTGGAAGAGCCGGCATTTATTGTCAAAAAAGACACTGTCAAATCTGGTGACTCACTAAGCCGACTGTTTCAACGGCAAGGCTTGAGCCCACAACTACTCACCAAAGTAACAAGTTCCGAATCAAGAAATAATGCAATCAGTCGCCTTAGTGCAGGCAAAAACGTCGAATTCAGGTATCTGAGCGATTCTTTACGCGAAGTCGCCTTGATCCAGTCACCTTTTTCCGAAACGGTCGCCGTAAACCGCAACAACGAATGGGCAATCGAACAGCGCCACCGCGAGCCCGAAATCTATATTGAATATGCTAAAGCACGAATTGATAGCTCATTATTTTTGGCGGGTGCTCGTGCTGGCTTACCCGACAATCTAATTATGGAACTTGCTAGTATCTACGGGCACGTTATCGATTTCGTCTACGAAATCCGCCGGGGCGACACATTTTACGTCACTTTCGAGAAACGCTACCTCGACGGACAGTTTATCGAATATGGCGATATCTTAGCGGCCCAGTTTGTCAATAAGGGAGAGGTTTTTTCAGCAATTAGATATCCCGGCCCTTCTGGTGATGCCGGCTATTATGATGAAAAAGGCGTAAGCCTCAGAAAAGCGTTCTTACGTGCACCCCTTAAGTTCAATCGCATTAGCTCCAATTTCAAGTTAGTCCGGAAGCACCCCGTACTTGGAAAAATGCGTGCGCACAAAGGAACCGATTACGCGGCATCTAGGGGCACACCAGTGTACGCGTCAGGTGACGGAAAGATAATCTACCGCGCTAGAAAAGGTGGGTTTGGTAATTTAGTGGTCATCCGCCACGGAAATAACATTGAAACTCGGTACGCACACCTCTCGAAATTCGGTCGCTATCGCTTAAACTCTAAAGTGCAGCAAGGACAGACGATAGGCTATGTCGGGACAACAGGCTTATCTACTGGCCCGCACTTACACTACGAGTTCATTATTAACGGCGTCCATAGAAACCCGCGCACTATTATAGAGAAATTACCAAAAGCGAAATCTCTGCCCAAAACAGAACTTGCTCGGTTCCAAAAATTCGCAGAGCCTTTGATTGCGTCTTTAGAGGTACTAAATTCAAATGCTGAGCTGGCATACCAAAATATTTCGAAGTAACCCCAAGCGCGCGGTCATTGGATTGATGAGCGGCACGAGCCTTGATGCCTTAGATGCGGCCCTACTTCGTGAAACAGATAATGGGTGTGTCGAACTGATTCATGGCGAAACAACATCCTTCCCGGACGCATTAAAACAGCGCTTACAAAATATCGTTTCATCAGGGGAAGTGAGATTAAAAGAACTTCTAGAGGTTGAATACTTGTACACAAAAGCGGTCGTTACTCAATGCCGAGAAATGGCCAGCATCTCTCGATACCCCATCGCTTGCATTGGCTTCCACGGGCAAACGCTTTGGCATGCGCCGGAGCTCGCTTCTACGCTACAAATTGGTCTTTCCGAAAAGCTCGCCGAAGAAACATGCATACCTGTTGTATCCCAGTTCCGCAGAAGCGACATGGCCCGCGGCGGACAAGGAGCGCCACTAGCTCCTTTATTCCATGCCGCTCACTTCGGAAAAAGTACGGAGTCCATTGTGGCCTTAAATTTAGGTGGAATTGCTAATTTAACAATCATCACGCCGGGGCAGCCATTGCGTGGATGGGACGCTGGGCCAGCAAACACATTATCAGATCTTTGGTGTCAAGCAGAAACTCAAAAACCTTTCGATCATAACGGTGACTTCGCAAATCAAGGTTCAGCAAACAAAAAATTGCTGCAATTGATGCTCGCAGATCCTTACTTCAAGAGGCAGCCCCCAAAAAGTACTGGGCGCGAATACTTTAATCGAGCATGGCTCGACCAGTTCCTAAGTTTATTCCCAGGAATTACCGGGGCAGACGTTCAAGCAACTCTGAATCATCTAACCGCTGACGTCATAGCCAAAAACATTCCCACGGGTACAGATCTAGTCGTCGCCTCTGGAGGTGGCGTGCACAACGCTCACCTAATGAATGCAATCGATGAAGCCCTTGATCCGCTAATGGTAACTTCCAGTTTTTTCGGTTTTGATCCCAACCATGTTGAATCCGCATGCTTTGGCTGGCTCGCGCTCAAATGTCTTGATGGCAAAATATTAGATGTAAAATCGGTTACCGGAGCAGATCGAAATGGCACACTCGGCATGATTTACCGGCCCGCTAAAGACTAAAGCTAGCACCGCACCCGCAGGTGCTCGTTGCATTGGGATTTTGCACAACAAATTGCGACCCCGTTAAAGACTCAGAATAATCCACGGTCGACCCCACCAGATATTGATAGGACAATCCATCAATCACTAACGTGACACCATCCTTCTGGACTCGCGTATCATCAGCCTGCTCTTCGTCGTCGAAACTGAATCCATATTGAAACCCAGAGCACCCACCCCCTGTGACAAAAACTCGCAATTGCAACTCGGGATTACCCTCGCCGTCAATCAATTCACGAGCCTTTTCTACGGCACGTTCTGTCAATTTAATAGGCATTGGAACAAAAATTTCAGCCATAAATTCCTCTCACGGACTCAACGCATGCATTGGAAGCGCCGTTGTTTCATCAAATCCAAGCATCAGATTCATATTCTGGATGGCTTGACCAGCCGCCCCCTTCACCAAATTATCAATCACACTTGAAACAATAATCTGCCCAGGTTTTTGTTGATACAGTCCGAGGACACACCGATTAGATCCGCGAACCCATCTCGTTTCCGGGTGTTGTGGAGACTGTACCACGCTGACCAATGGTTCATCAGCATAACGCTGCCGATATAATGTCAATGCGTCTTCCAATGAGAGAGGGGTCTTTATATATGCTGTAACTTCAATGCCTCGAATCATCGGCAACAAGTGCGGCACAAAGGTAACTGAAACTGACCTGCCGGCCAATTGGGAAAGCTGGTACTCAATTTCTGGTCCATGACGGTGCCCTGAAGCGGCATAAGCATGAAAATTATCGGAGGCTTCGGCCACAATTAAATCGGTTCGAGGATTTCGACCAGCGCCCGATGCACCACTTTTCCCATCTAAAATTAAATTCTCTAAATCTAACTGTCCAGACTCAATCAATGGCAACACCGCCAAGGTTGATGCGGTTGGATAGCACCCTGGATTCCCGACTAAAAAGGCATCTTTAATTCGATCTCGGTAGATCTCAGGCAAGCCATACACTGCGTCACATAATAATTCCGGCGATGCATGGGGCGCACCATAAATCGACTGCCATACAGTAGCATCAGAGAATCGAAAATCTGCCGCCAAATCGATCAGCTTTACGCCCCGGTTCAATAATTCCGGCGCTTCATGCATTGCGATCTGGTTCGGAGTCGCATAAAAAACAAGATCACAATGGCACAATCTCTCAATACTCGGCGCCTCGAACTCAAGTGCGTCATAGTGATCGAGCCAAGGGTACAAAGAAGCTACTGAATTACCTGCTTCCGAACGAGACGTAAGGTAGGCCACCTCAACTTTGGTGTGATTGACCAGCATTCTGAGTAATTCAATACCCGTATATCCTGTTCCACCAACAATTCCGATTCGTTTCACCTGTATTCCATCCCCAATAGAAAATCGCGCATAATACGCTACATGCGCAAGCGAGCGCAGTCGACAAGGGATGATTATGCAGCAAAGGATCAAAGACGCAGGAATTGAATTGTTGATTGTATTCGGCATTGGTGGATTAATCGGCAGCTTAATGGCGTGGACCTCCAATACGTATGTCTCAGGAGTTCAGTTTTTCACAATATTTAGAGAGCAAAATCCACTCTTTCAGATTTCTCTTGGTGAAAGCGATTTCGAGCTCACAAGCCTTATCTTTCTGTGGGTAGCCGCCCTCTTAGTAATCCTCATTCGTCGTGTATTCAGCGTTACCCGCTGGCATGGGCCTGCGGACAGCATTTATTCCGCGCAACAATCCAAAGAGCCACTGGACATCAAGCATGGCATTGCGTCTACGCTAGCAGCTTTTACCAGCGCAGCAGGCGGAGGCTCTGTGGGTCAATATGGACCTCTGGTTCATTTCGGCGCCACCATCGGAATCGTGATTAAACGATATGTGTCGAGCCGATTATCACATGAAGTGTATTTAGGCTGTGGTGTAGCAGCCGCTATTTCAGCTGGCTTTGGAGCCCCTATTGCCGGAATTGTTTTTGCACACGAAGCTGTCTTGCGTCATTTCTCAGTCCGCGCAATTGCCCCGATTTCAGTAGCATCAGTGACCGCTTCCGCTGTCAGTCAAGCTTTTTTCCCATCCTCAAATGTCTTTGAAATCACCGCCACACCGCCAGATCTAGTGACGCTAATTCCCTTACTCGTCATTGCAAGCCCGCTCATTGCTGGGGCTGCAATTCTTTACATGGAATCGCTAAGACGCTCGACCGCATACGCTAAAAAATCTGGTTACTCCGCAGAGCGGCTTATTTTAACAGCAGCCACCCTGTGCGGAATCGTCGGCATTTGGGTGCCTGAAATATTGGGGCTTGGCATCGGCACTATTAATGACATGATTAACGGAATGTATGGCATTCCTGGCTTACTTATTTTGCTGTTCGTCAAGATTGCCATGACAGCACTTTGTGTCGGATTTGGCTTATTTGGCGGCGTATTCTCTCCCGCTCTCTTTATTGGCGTAGCTACCGGCGGGGTCATCGCTCAAGCCACAACCATGGCTGGAATACCTGATTTATCAGTGGCAGTTAGCATTGCAGCAATGGCCGCCGTCGCTGCCAATGTCATCGGCGCACCTGTAGCAGCAGTTTTAATCGTTCTTGAATTAACTCAATCGTATGGTTTTGCAGTCGCGGCATTAATGTCGGTAATGGCCTCCATGCTACTCACGCATCGACTATTTGGGGCTTCATTTTTTGACCGCCAACTAATGGATCGAGGCATCAATCTAGCGCACGGACGAGAGGCTATCGCGCTGGCGCAGAACACATTAAAAGGACATGTTAATGATGACTACGTGTCTTTATCAGAAACAAACACTGGCCATGAAGCTCTTGAGAAAATGCGGGAAAAGCAGCAAACAGAGGCCTATGTAATCTCAGGAAACGGCTGCTTAGCGGGCAAACTTTCAATCCATCAAGCAATCGAGGCTGAATCAAAATCGGTTTTTAATTTTCTGGATACTCAGCCTATACTGCTTCACTTAGATGATCCACTGTCCACAGCAATGCACGTTGTCAGCGATTTTGTGGGAGAATCATTGCCAATCATTGATCGTAATGACCGAAGATTTCTGGGTGTCATTACGGAAGGCGATCTATTCAAGGCAGTGATCACTGTACAGTCGGACGTGCGCTCCAGTGAACGTGAGTAAAGTTGCCAACTGCATCGAGAATTGTTTTACTCCTCACTCAATTAAGGAGATTTTATGTTTGAGTGGATTAAAGCTTTACACCTGATATCAGTTATCGCGTGGTTTGCCGCTCTGTTTTACCTACCACGACTGTTTGTTTATCACGCCATGACTGAACACTCAGATACCGTGGGGAACGAACGCTTCAAAGTTATGGAGCGCAAGCTCTTAAGAGGAATCATGACCCCATCCATGATTGCATCTTTGGTATTTGGCATTTGGATGGTAGTCGATCGTCCAGGCTATATGTCTCAGGGCTGGATGCACGCCAAACTCACCCTCGTCCTATTACTCCTTGGATACCATCACTGGTGTGGTCGGATCGTAAAAACATTTAAAAATGATCTCAATAACCGGAGTCATACTTGGTATCGTTGGTTCAACGAGGCTCCCGTCATTGCCTTAGTCACAATCGTCATTCTGGTCGTCGTCAAGCCTTTTTAATGCGGGGTTTGTATGTCATCACTCCGGCGTTAGCTGACGACCCCGAGGTCCTACACCAGCAAGTTAAATTAGCGATCTCAGGCGGTGCAGCACTGATACAATTCCGTTACAAGGGTGCAGATTCTACACGTCGCCACTCACTAGCAGTCGCGGTTCAGGCCGCCTGTAAAGACGACTCAATACCCTTAATCATTAATGACCACGTCGATCTCGCTCGCGCTCTCGACGCCGACGGCTTGCATCTTGGCCAGACCGATGGCGCCTTGGCATTAGCGCGGGCACGGCTCGGTCAAGACGCAATTATCGGCCAGACTTGCCATGGATCAGAAGCATTAATGGACGAGGCTATTTCAGCGGGTGCCAATTACTGTGCATTTGGCCGGTTATTTAACTCCAATACAAAACCAGAGGCTGAAAAACTGAGTCTTTTAGCCCTTGAAAAACTAATCAAACGATGCCCTCTTCCCGTTGTCGCCATTGGTGGCATCACAAAAGAAAATGGCGCACAGATTTTGGACGCCGGCGCTTCCATGCTCGCAGTCTGCGGTGCAGTATTCGAGGCCACCGATATTGCACAGGCCACATATGAGCTAGCCCGCTTATTTGAAGGAAACATATGAATCAATCTAAAAAACTATTCGAACAAGCTAGTCGATCAATCGCCGGTGGAGTGAATTCTCCGGTAAGAGCTTTTCGCGCCGTCGGTGGCAACCCTGTATTTTTCTCCCATGCAAAGGGCCCTTATCTCTACGATGCCGACGGCAAAGAATATATTGACTACATTGGAAGCTGGGGACCAATGATTGCAGGGCATGCAAATCCAAAAGTTATCAATGCCGTACATGAAGCCATCAAAAACGGACTATCATTTGGAGCCCCGACAGCAATCGAAACCGAAATGGCAGAACGTGTAAAATCATTTTTCCCAACCATGCAGAAACTTAGATTTTGTTCTAGTGGAACTGAGGCCACAATGAGCGCAATCCGACTGGCTCGTGGCTTCACGAATCGTGACACGATCGTAAAATTTGAAGGTTGCTATCATGGCCACTCCGACAGCTTATTGGTAAAAGCCGGTTCCGGCGCACTGACATTTGGCATTCCAAGTTCGCCCGGTGTCCCAGTTGACCTAGCTAAACACACACTTAATCTACCTTTTAACGATCTAGATGCAGCAGAAGCACTTTTTAAAGATAAAGGCGAATCCTTAGCATGTCTCATAATCGAACCAATCACCGGCAATATGAATATGATTTTGCCCAAACCCGGCTATCTTGAAGGACTCAGAAAACTTTGTGATCAACACGGTTCAGTAATGATTTTTGATGAAGTAATGACCGGTTTTCGAGTGGCTAAAGGTGGAGCAACCGAGCTTACAGGCGTCAAGCCAGATTTAATATGCCTTGGTAAAATTATAGGCGGCGGCATGCCCGTGGGCGCGTTTGGTGGACGAGACGATATTATGGATATGCTGGCCCCAAATGGACCAGTTTATCAAGCAGGCACGCTCTCAGGTAATCCAGTCGCGATGGCCGCAGGCTTAGCGACTCTAGACGTAATAGCAATGCCTGGTTTTTACGAATCCTTATCAGAAATCACAGCTTCATTTTCTAAAGGCATGGTCACCGCCGCAGAAAAAGCTGGGGTAGCGATGCAAGGCGTATGCAGAGGAGGCATGTTTGGACTCTTTTTTGCCCATCAACCGGTAAACACGTTTGCCGCTGTCACTGGCTGCGATGAAGAAATTTTTAAACGATTCTTTCATCAAATGCTAGATCGCGGTATCTACCTCGCGCCTTCTATGTACGAAGCAGGTTTTGTCTCATCCGCGCATACGAAAGACGATATCGAGCGGACAATAGATGCTGCTCAATTAAGTTTTGCCTCACTTTGAGATCCGAAAGACCGTGACAATCTGCGAGCTTCAGTTGCACTAACTGAATCTCCCAGACCATCCTGTGCTCTTGCAATTACCGTATATAGATCACGCTTCATAGCACTATCTGTACCAGCGAAGCCAACACCCTGAGTCGCAACATTAACAGCATCCCCAAGAGCACCTTGTGCCAAACGAAGATTCGATAACTGGAAATAAATTTCAGGTTCCGTTGGAGCGATCCGCTGCGCTCTTTGAAGCCGCGAGGAAGCCCCTATAAGATCACCCGCATTCTGCAACTGATCAGCCTGGTCGAGCAATGACAGTACCGCAGGGGAAATCTTGTATTCCTTTGGCTGATCGATTGCTTCAATCTTGGCCATCGGCTCAATTGGAACCACTAAATTCTTTTCAGTACGATCACGCTGAATTGAAACTTGAGACTTTTTCGTTTTTATCTTGCCAGACTTAATCACTCTATCATCGGCACTAGCGCGCCAAGATGCATCCAAAACTGGAGGCTTCGCAATTGGCGTGCACCCAATTAGGGTTGCCATGCACACTAAAGCCGCTGCAAAACGCATCTTCATCCTCCAAACCAAAGTTTCAACCATCCTTCTTTATCCGAGCTTTCCCTTATCGCCTCACCACATTGGGTAGCCGCCAGTGCAGCGTTTTCGGAAGAGACCGGTCTTTTCTGTGCGCCAGGGCAGTCGGGGCCAACCAACTGCCCTGAAGGATCAATCCAGCCATAGCGTAACTCATTCGGCAACTCGGCCGAGCGATCTTCCCGATGCACGTGAAAAAATGCTCTGGAAATTACAGGCAAAGCCGCAAGAGAACCAGTCAGCCCAGCCTTACGATTATCATCAAATCCGACCCAGGCGACACCAAGTCGTCGCCCATCGGCACCTGCAAACCAAGCATCTCGCCCATCATCTGTAGTTCCCGTTTTTGAGGCCAAAATCTGGGGGTAAGCCTGACCAAACACCCGACCCGTGCCGGTCTTGGCTCCAACCCGCATCATATGATCCACCTTGGCTGCTGCTGCTCCTGACATCACACGACTTGGGGCAAACGGTCGACGCGTGAGTATAACGTCACGTTCATCCACAACCATTCGGACCGCTTTCAAAGAAGTCACGAACCCTTGATTCAAAAGTGCCTGATATCGGCTTGCCACTTGATAAGGTGACATTTCAGACACCCCCAAGACTGAAGCGGGAGGGCGCGTAGGGCCAATCGGAATTCCATACTCTGCCATCCGATCTAAAATAGAGCTCAATCCAATGCTAACCGCCAAATGAACCGTCGCCTGATTAATGCTGTTTGCGATCAAACTCTCTAATCGGACCACACCCTCTTCGCCTTCATCATAATTTTTTGGCGACCATACCCTGCCAAGTTCATCCTCAATGAAAATTGCCTCATCACGCACCAGTGTTCCAGCATTCAGCTGGGAGTCTTTTTCGATGGCTGCAGCAACCACAAACGGCTTCGCCAACGACCCGATCTGACGCCGTGCGTCAAGAACGCGATTAAAACCACTTTTATCATCACGTGCGGCGATTACTGATTGAATCTCTCCGGTTGGCAGATCTACTACCAAAGCACCCAATTGCGCCTGCCCCAGAGGGTCAAGACCACGAGAAGCCAGGGAATCAATCATGGCCTCACGGCCTTCCAGCAGCCCCCGATGCACTTGTGGATCAAGAGCCGTATAAATGCGAAGACCAGCCTGATTTAGTTGCTGACCTTTATATTCTTTGGTGAGCTCGCGCTGAACTAGATCAAGATATCCAGGAAATCGGCCAACACGGTCAGCTGGCATCTGAGGAATATTGAGCGGGAGTCGAACAGCTTTTAACATCGTCGATTCAGACAGCACTCCTTGTTCAAAACCAAGTCTCAATACCAAATTACGACGCTTAATGGCGAGACCAGGATAGCGCCGTGGATTTAATGCGCTCGGCCCCTTAATCAACCCAATCAGCAACGCCTGCTCAGCCTCATTTAATTCTCTAATCGGTCTTCCAAAATAAAATATAGATGCTGTTCCAAAACCATGTATCGCTCGGCTACCCCACTGACCAAGAAAGACCTCATTGACATATGCTTCAAGAATTTTAGATTTTGAAAATGATAGATCCAAGAGAATTGCATGCCCCGCCTCAACTATTTTGCGAACCAAGGTTCGCTCCCTGGACAGGTACAAATTCTTTACTAATTGCTGGGTCACAGTACTACCGCCCTGCGCGAAACGCCCAACCATGATATTGCTGACAAGGGCACGCAGTATTCCTTTCACGGAAACCCCGTTATGGGTATAAAACTGACGATCTTCAACTGCTAGCAATAAGGCAATGAAATTATCTGGCAAATCATTAAGACTTATAATTTCACGGTCAGGATATACACCTGAGAGCTTCGCCACCATTAATGGTTCAAGCCTCATTAGATCGAGCTTTGCACCTTTGTCTACCTGAATCTCTGTGACCTTCTCCTTTGAAAATAAAACGCTCACTCGACGCGGCAATTCCTTGCCATCGGGATATTGATGCCCTCTTGTCCCAATGATTATGGATTTACCACTCAGTTGATACTGACCACGGCTCGGATCGATATTTACCCTCTGGTAATTCAATAAATCTAATTCGTATAGCACCTGCGATCGGCTAAAAGGAGCATTTTTATAGAGCTCCAGCGGACGCGCATAAATTTTTGCCCCAACAGCCCAAGATAGCGATTCAAATTGCCTCGTGAGATCCGCATTGAGATAGACTGTGCCCATCCCAACTAACACTAATAGGGTAAGAAAAATTTTTAAGGCTAGTCGTATCCAATAATTCATGATGCGAGTATACCGGGAGGCGAAGGTGAGCGAGACGCTCATTAAGAAATTATTAAATCCAGCATGCTACTCGCATGCGACCAAGACTATTTCCGTGATTGAATCTGATCTCGCGTGGATCATTTTGACTGGAGAATTTGCCTATAAAATCAAAAAGCCACTCGATCTATATTTTCTTGACGCAAGTACACTGGAAGCACGACATAATCTGTGCCGATCAGAACTGAATTTAAATAAACGCACTTATCCCGAGCTTTATCTTCAAGTAGTTGCTATCACAGAGGCATCCGATGGAGCGCGGATAGAAGGTGATGGAGCCATTTTAGAATATGCAGTTAAAATGCAACAATTTGAGCCCAATCAAACACTAGACCGAATTCATACTCGGGAAGGCTTGGATCATGTGCGCCTTGAAGGACTATGCCAATCTGTTTTCGCACTCCATAAGGATGCTCCAGTTGCAGGAATCGAGGCGCCATTTGGAGAGCCCAACTCCCTTTATATTCCAGCCCAACTCAATTTTGACCAAGTGCGGCCGCGGTTAACAGAGGCGCGAGATCGCACCCAACTGATCCAGTTAGAAGCCTGGGCTCACGAATATTTAAAGCGTTTATGGCCGCGATTTGCGGAACGAAAAGATCTTGGCATGATTCGCGAGTGCCACGGCGATCTGCACCTAGGTAATGTGGTCGCAACAAAAAATGGTGACATCAGATTATTCGACTGCATTGAATACCGATCTGAATTCCGATGGATTGATGTGATTAGCGAGGTTGCATTTTTAACCATGGATTTTGAAGCGCGCCATGACTACGCATCATCCTGGCATTTATTAAACCGGTACCTTGAGTTAAGCGGGGACTACCATGCTCTTTGGGTCTATCAAGGCTATCAAGCATACCGCGCCATGGTGCGCGCTAAAGAATGCCTGCTTTCTCTGAATGCACCTCTACTGCCAGATGAAGAATCTACCGATCCAACCTCACGTTACCGTCGCTATGCTGCTATGGCCGAACAAGCGACTATGATCCGACCACGCGTTCTCCTGATCACGCTAGGTATGGACTCACAAGCAAGGCGGAACTTATCGCACCGTCTAATTGATGATTTTGGAATGATTCGTCTACGCTCAGATCTTGAGCGCGCTAGACTCTATGACCGAGTCGGTCCAGATACTCAGGCAAGTAAAACATACAGACACCTACTAGAATTAGCGGAGCTCTCTTTACGGGCCGGATTTCCAGTCATTTGCGCCGGAAGCTTTGACCACGTTAGCGATCGAGAGCGTTTTCGTCGTCTTGCAGAATCACAGGGACTATTATTTGGCATAATCACTGATGAAGAAAGCGCAAACAAAGCCAATCTCAGTGTGGAAGAACTCGCATCTACACATATTCTTGATATTCAGAATCCCAATCGCATGGCAAGAGATATTCATGATTTAGGCCAATCTTTCGGCATGCACATTGGCCGTAGAATATGAATGCAGTTGACCATTTTATTCATGGAATTGATGGGTTGGTCCGCACAATTGCAAGAGTCAAGATAAGCGCCACCACTCCCTCCCCGTCGCACCAAGCCCCGAGTGATTTAATGACTAATGAACAGACTCGGCTATCTGGGGCACTAATGCGAGTCAACCACTCGGGTGAGGTGTGCGCGCAAGGCCTATATAATGGACAAGCTCTATTTGCCTCAGAAGACTTGACATCAGACACTTTGGCCAAAGCAGCCGATGAAGAATTAGATCATCTATCTTGGTGTCGTGAGCGGCTGGACGAACTGGGTTATCGGTCAAGCATCTTTGATCCTCTTTGGTATGGAGCATCATTCTTTTTGGGGGCTACCACTTCTTTGATCTCCGACAGGATCTCGCTAGGTTTTGTACACGCAACAGAAGCTAACGTAGAGCGTCATTTAAGAGAGCATCTCGATCGACTGCCATCAGCTGATCATGCCTCGCACAAAATTCTTGAGCGCATGCTAGATGATGAAATTCGCCATGGTCAGGATGCCCTCAAGAAAGGTGGTCAAGAATTGCCGAAGCCCATTCGCCATGCCATGTGGGAGAGCGCGAAAATCATGACAAAGATCTCTGAAAAGCTCTGATAAGATTTAGTCAAAAAATCTATTCTCCGGTCCTCCTGAATTTGTTTATTAAAGAATCGTTATGGAAAATCTTATAAACCTTAATTAATTGTCACTGTATGACTCAATTCAACACCAGCATCTTCCAGCATCCTTGAGGCTGAACAGTATTTTTCAGCAGACAATGCAACCGCACGTGCTACTTTTGAAGCATCCAAATTGTTTCCAGAGATTCTAAAATGCATTATTATTTTTGTAAAAACCGCCGGAACAGCGTCTGCACGATTCGCCTCTAAATCACAAACACAGTCTAAAATTTCTTGGCGTTGTTTTTTCAGGATAGTTACGACGTCAAAGCTAGCGCAACCGCCGAGTCCCATCAGAATCAATTCCATTGGGCGCGGGCCTAAGTTGCACCCCCCTTGGTCAGGCGCCCCATCAACTAGTAATGCATGCCCAGAGCCACTCTCGACTACAAAAGATACGGCTTCGTGCCATACAATTCTTGCTTTCATCGATCAATCCATTCCTTCATCTGTTTAAATTCACTTATTAGCTTTTGTTCATGAAGTTGCAATAACTGCCGTCGATTCGCGTCTTGCGATTGCCGCGTAACTCCATCTAGTTGAGCCCTAGCCTCACCGAAGGGCATAGATAAAATCTGGTTAGCTACTTCAAGGAAAGAATCGCTTGTTAGGTCTTTCTCCCAGCCAGCGAAATGAGCATCCAGTAAGACTCGGATTCGCAATACACATTCAGCCTGATCAACCTGGGAATTTAGAAAAGAATTTATCAAGATCCGAACACTTTGCCTTGCCTCTTCTAGCCGCAATGCAAAGTGAGCGCGCTGGTGCCGGACCTTAGCAATCTGTCTCCAAGCATAAAATCCAAGCACACCAATAATAGAAATGTACAAAATGATCAAAAAAATCATCTACTTAAGTCTTTAAATAGATTACGCAAAGCTACACCAGGATCTAAATGCCTCATAAAAGCTTCACCCACTAAAAACCCATAGACTTCAGCTTGATGCATCCGTTCCACGTCTTCGACCGTCGAAATGCCAGATTCCGTGATCAACAAACGATCACGAGGGACCTGCTCAATAAGATTCAAAGTGGTTTCAAGGGAAGTCTCAAAAGTGTGCAGATTACGGTTATTGATTCCAATCAGACGTACATCAAGCTTGAGCGCCAATTCTAATTCCTTAGAGTCATGAACTTCGACCAACACGTCCAGGCCAATATCGATCGCGGCGGCAAATAATTCTTTAAGTTCAACGTCATTTAGCGCCGCTACAATAAGTAAAATACAGTCTGCACCCAAAACCCTGGACTCGACGATCTGATACCGGTCAACCATGAAATCTTTGCGGATTACGGGCAATGTACTAGCGGCCCTAACATCAAGTAAATCCTGATCAGAGCCTTGAAAAAAGTCCTGATCAGTAAGGACCGACAAACAACGTGCTCCAGCTGCCTCATACTGCACCGCATGAAGAGCTGGTTGAAAATCATCTCTCAACAAACCTTTTGATGGCGAAGCTCTCTTAATTTCAGCAATTACCGAGGACTTACCAAGAGAAGCTTGAGCAATGAGTCGATCAGCGAAACCGCGCGCAGGAGCAATTCCTATCAGCTGATCATAAAGCATGGCTTCTGAGACCTGATCTTGACGCTGCAAAATCTCTTGATGTTTTCTGTCAATGATCCGGTCCAGAATAGTAGAAGAAGTCACTTAACGCCTCCTTTTAAGTTTTGCGTTAGTTTCGCTAAAGCCACGAGCTTTTTCATTGCCTCACCTGACTCCATAACGTCTCGAGCCGCTTTTAAGCCGTCTTTGAGGGATTGAACGCATCCCGCTGCATAAATAGCAGCTCCTGCATTCAAAGCCACAATATCAGAAGCCGGATGATCCGCTGATTCCAAAGCCAAAAGGACCATGGACAAGGATTCTTCCACCGTTCCAACAACCAAGTTATTACGATTACTTAATTCTATCCCGAAGTCTTGCGGCTTTATCCGGTAGTCCTTAATTTGACCATCTTTCAACTCAACCACTCGGCTTGCTGCCGATACGCTCAATTCATCCAAGCCATCCTCGGAACGCACCACCAAAACATGCCGTGAACCCAGGCGCTGAAGCACTTCAGCTAAAGGCCTCAAGAGGACTTCATCAAATACTCCAAGAACTTGATTTGGCGCACTTGCAGGATTAGTAAGGGGACCCAGTACATTAAAGATAGTACGCATGCCGATCTCTTTACGTGGGCCAATTGCGTAACGCATCGCCGAATGATGAGCGGGCGCAAACATAAATCCGACCCCAAGAGTTTCTATGCACTCACTCACCTCTCCTGGTGTCAAATCCAATCGAACTCCAGCAGCCTCCAGCACATCGGCAGAGCCTGATTTAGAAGACACCGAGCGATTTCCATGCTTGGCTACGCGGCCCCCAGCAGCAGCTACAACAAATGCAGATGCAGTTGAAACATTAAAAATGTTAGCGCCGTCACCGCCTGTGCCACAGGTATCAACTAGAAACTCCTCCGATACCTTCACTTTCTGCGACAGCTCACGCATCACCGTGGCTGCCCCAACAATTTCATCGACAGTTTCGCCCTTCATGCAGAGCCCCATTAAAAGGGCACCTATCTGAGCATCCGTAGCGTCGCCGGTCATAATCAAGCGCATCAAGTCGACCATTTCCGTAGCACCAAGATCGCGGCCTCCTCGAACGGCTAAAATGGCCTCTTGAAACGTCATGCCCTATACCCTCCTTCAGCAGTCAAGAAATTTTTCAGTAACTCGTGACCTTGCTCGCTGGCAATCGATTCTGGATGAAACTGCACGCTTTCTACTGTGAATATTTTATGTCGCAATCCCATGATAACTGCCGTCTCATCCAGTGAGTTATGAGCCCAAGCCGTAACTTTTAAACATTCAGGTAATGAATCCGGATCAACTACTAAGGAATGATACCGAGTCTGCACTAACGGTTGATTTAAGCCAAAGAAAACCCCCCGCTCATCGTGCGAAATTAAGCTCGTTTTTCCATGCATCACTTCGGGCGCACGCACTATGCGACCTCCAAATACTTGTCCAATCGCTTGATGGCCCAGGCACACACCAAGAACCGGCACCCGCCCACCAAAATATTGGATCACGTCCATGCTGATTCCTGCCTGGCTCGGGTCACAAGGACCGGGGCTAATCACTACATAGTCTGGTTTTTGAGCAATCAACTCTGCTAATGAGGCCTGATCGTTTCGAATCACAATTACATTCTCTCCAAGCTCACCGAAATATTGAACGAGGTTGTAGGTAAAGCTGTCGTAATTATCAATCATCAAAAGCATGATTCAGTTCCGTACCATAGGTCCTTTAAGACCCTGAAAACCAGTAAGTACGGCATTAGCAGCATGAATCACGGCACGCCCCTTACTCAAAGTCTCAGCCCATTCAGAATCAGGGATCGAGTCGGCCACTAGGCCTGCACCAGCCTGAATATGCATAATGCCGTCCTTGATTATCGCAGTTCGAATCGCGATTGCGGTGTCCATATTCCCAGACCACCCTAGATAACCCACTGCCCCACCATAAATACCACGCCGAACTGGTTCGAATTGATTAATCAGTTCCATGGCACGCACCTTTGGAGCACCAGACAGAGTACCAGCAGGAAGGCAAGCCTTGAGGACATCTAATGCAGTGACTTCCGGAGATACTTTTCCCTCCACGTGACTAACAATGTGCATAACATGGGAGTAACGCTCTACCAACATATTGTCAAGCAACTCAACCGAACCAATCTCTGCTACACGGCCTACGTCATTACGACCCAGATCAATCAGCATCAAGTGCTCAGAGCGCTCCTTAGGATCAGCCAATAATTCCTCTTCAAGCCGCTCATCTTCGTCCTGCGTCTGACCTCTGGGCCTAGTTCCGGCTATAGGGCGAACTGAAACCTTACCATCTTCGAGGCGCGCCAGGATTTCTGGTGAAGAGCCCACAACATGGGTATCGTCTAAATTTAAGAAGTACATATAAGGTGACGGATTCAGTACACGAAGTGCTCGATATAGGGATAGTGGACTTTCTTTGTACGGCACAGAAATGCGTTGACTCAAGACGGTCTGCATAACGTCTCCAGCCCGAATGTATCCCTTAATTTTGCTCACAGCCTCGACAAAATCCTCTTTCTCAAGACTGTAACTATATTGATTTTCCTTAATTTCAGGGTGACTTGATGGCTGAAAAATCGATGGATCGATTGCTTGACTGAGATCATCAAGCATGTTTTGTAGTCGGCAATCGGCATGATCAAGAGCGTCTAACTCCTGAGGATTTGCATGGGTAATCAAGGTTAGCATCCCTGATAAATTGTCAAAGACAACCACATCATCTGATCGCATCAATAAAATATCTGGCGAGCCAATTGGATCCTCCAGCGGCAAATTTTTTGCTATTCTAGGCTCTATAAAACCAATAGTTTCATATCCGAAATAACCGACCAGACCACCAGTGAACTTCGGAAGCTCTAATTCAGCAACAACCCAAGCGGGAGTTTCTCCGAGACGATTCTGGTAACTCGCGATCCAATCTAAAGGGTTATCTGTCTCAATGATTTCCAGGACTTCATCATGCGCGAAATGAGTAATGCATCCACCCCGCACCTCGATACGCTCACGCGCGGGCAACCCAATGCAGGAATATCGACCCCAAGTCTCTCCACCGGTGACTGATTCGAAGAGATAAGACCATGGCTGGTCCGCCAGTTTCAGGTAACAAGACAAAGGGGTTTCTAGATCCGCAAGCCGGCTCAACGCGACCGGCACCCGAGTAAGTCCTAAATCTCGGTATCGAGCAATTTGTTCACGCGTCATCATTTAAAAGATCTGTCAAACGACCGATTATCCGACCCGCCCCAGCCTCAGCAATATCTAAATTTCCGTGATACCCAAAACTAACCAGTATCGAAAAAATTCCTGCTCTTTTTGCGGCGCCCAGATCAGCCCGGCTATCACCTATCAAACATGCATCTTTACTATCAACATTCAGCTCGGCCAGCGCTTTCAAGACCATCTCGGGCTCCGGCTTTTTTGTCAACAAATCATCCCCGGCGACGATTGAATCAAAAAAAGTCTCGATTCCAAGCGCAGGTAACATTAAGTCAACAAATTTTCTTGGCTTATTAGTGACAAGGCCCAGTTGCTTTCCCCTTAACTTCAAACCCTGAAGAGCTTCGATCGCACCCGGATACAACACTGATGCGTCCGTACAAGTTAACTCATACGATTCCAAGAAAACCGATAGCATTAACTTCCCGAACGCAGAATCGATCTTAATGGTGGGGTCTGCCGTTGCCGCCCGCAACGCCCGCTCCACAAGCGTTCCAGATCCATTGCCCACCATCTGCTTGCCAGCCTCTAAGCCAACACCTGAAAGCCCTGCGCGATTCAAGGCAGCATCGAGCGCCCCGACCAGGTCAGGAGCGCTATCCACAAGGGTCCCGTCAAAATCGAACAAATAAGCTTGCACTTAATGAAATTCCGCATATAACTCTGAGACGAGAACATACCATTGTTTATTGAGCTAAGCATCTGAAGGTCTAGGCAATCCGACACTCAGTCCTCTATTATTCAAATTCAATTTAAAAGTTAGATCTATGAACCGACTCATTTTTTCTTATATCTTGGCCACTGGATGCTGCGTCTACATGATCACTCATGCCATTCATACATTCGCAACCGAACAGGACGCGGCTTCGACCGACTGGGTCATAGATACCTCTGGCACCTATTTATGCCGCGGATACTACAGCCCTGCAATGGTTGCCGGCGCTCCTGGCGATCAAGAACTTAACGCCAAGGCACAAAACACAGGCTATGACGGTTCGGACCGAGTAATTTTAACAGGTGACGCATCCTTAACCAGAGGAGACTTCCAACTCGAAGCTGATCGAATTTCTTTTCTTAATTCCACAGGCGACGGAGATGCTGCGGGTAAAGTTAAAATTCGTCGTCCTAATACATTATTAATCGGAGATTCAGCTTCTGTAAATTTGCGGACTAACGCGTTCGACCTGAAAAATTCTTCTTTTGTAACACCAGATAACCGCCTACGAGGAAAATCAAAATTTGCCATCGGCGCACCAAACGGAGACGTCCGGATTATAGATGGAACCATGACATTCTGCGCCCCAGGCGTTAATTCGTGGGATTTAAAAGCCGACCAAATCTTTATTAATAAATCGTCCGGCCGCGGTTGGGCTAACGGCGTCATCATTCGAGTAAAAGAAGTTCCAATCATTTACACTCCGGTACTGGGCTTTCCATTAGATGATCGCAGGCTCACAGGATTTTTATTCCCAGCTTATACAGTTGGTTCAAAATTAGGCACCGAAATCAGGACTCCATTTTACTGGAATGCAGCAACAAACCTTGACCTTCTGATCAGACCCAGATCGTTGACCGCGCGCGGCAGCGCCTTGGGTCTACAAGGACGGTACCTTTTTAAAGATTACAGTCTTCTAGATTTCAAAACAGAGCAACTACCTGGCGATAAAATCACCGAAACTGATAGATACATCTCTCGAATAGCTCTCTCTAGTAGTCCAACAAAGTCTGTTACTTGGTATATGAATTATGAGAATGCCTCAGACGCAGAATACCAAAACGATTTAAATAACTTCGCCGAGCTATCGGACGAAAAACAATTGTCATCATCAATTGGCGCGACAGTTCGGGGTGACACTTGGTCGGTCGGGTGGGTCATGGATCGAATAGACATTATTGATTCGGCAATCTCCGGGTCCGACATAAAATTTTCGCGCAACCCACAGCTCACTGGCTCATGGGCTCATTACGGTAAAAAAGCCAACTTCTTTACAACCGGCGATGTTACCGAATTTAGCCGAGACTCCACTACACTGGGTGCGGCCGACCCATCCAAAGGACGTCGAGTTTCATCAAACGTAAAAGCTGAATTACCATTTTCTTCTGAGTACGGATCCATTACCGCGGCCCTTCTTGGCTTCACCCGTTGGTCTGAGTCAGTAACAGATGGAGTGCCTCGAAGAAATCAAAATTTCGCCCTTGGTACATCGCTTGATGGGAGCTTGCTTTTCGAAAAATCGGGAGCCCACGGAGCAATGCATGAAATTATTCCGCGGGTAAAACTTTTGGTGCTCGAACCAAATAAAGATGTGGCATTGACTAACTTCGATACACAAGAGAACGGTAGCGAAACGATAAGCCAAATCTTTCTCGACAATCCAGTCTCGGGTGGAGATTTTGTTGGCGACACCCGAGAAATAAATATCTCTGTAACCTCCAAGGGATTAGATGCCAATGGTTTTGAAAACTACCGTTTTAGTGCAGGACGAAAATTATTTTTTCAAAATCAAGGAATTACTCTCTCAGGCATACAAAAATCAAGAAAAAAAGGGCCCTTGATCGCTCAATCTGCAATAAAATTGACCGACAACTTGAACTGGAATACGCACTTCGAATCACGGGCCGACTCAGAAAGCCTGGCCAACGCAACCAACGAATTCAAATACAGGGGATCTGATAGTGATTACGTAGTGCATCGCATTATCTGGGAAAATGATAGGGCGACACGTACGGATTTTTATTATTCCAACCAGATAGGACTTAACTGGCGAGTTCTCGCTGGAATACAATGGGCCCAAGCCACCCAAGAACGAACCAACCAGGTCCTGGGATTTGAGTATGAAAGCTGTTGCTGGCGAGGCGCAGTAGTGCACGCTTACGAGCGCGACCAAGTCACCCTAAAAAACAGTGGCAATTCCATTAAATTTCAATTGGAGTTCAAGGGATTAGGGGCTACAGGGCGAGGCGGATCAACAATTATGGATCGATTACTGGAAGATTATGAACTATCCGAAGCGCGTTACTAAACTATGCATAATTCTCCTATTGGCGTTAGCATTTACCACGTCAGGACATACACAAGTTCTTGATCGCATTATTGCCGTGGTGGACTCTGGGATCGTGCTCGAGAGCGATCTAAAACAACGCTCAATAGAGGTAGCTGCTCAAGCCAAGGAGCTCGGCTCTTTTATTGAAATTGGCGATAAACTGAAAGCACAGATCCTTGAGCGGCTAATTGTTGAGCAAGCACAGTTAGAAATTGCCAAGCGACAAGGTCTTCAAATCGACGATGCTCGAGTCAATGAGACACTTTCACAGATCGCAAAAAATAAAGGGACTGACCTACTCGGACTCAAAACATCCATCGAGAAAGAGGGTAAAAATTTCTCAATTTTTCGGGGACAAATTCGAAAAGAACTATTAATTAGTGCTGTCCGCGACCTAGAGGTTCGTAAAAAAATTCGTATTAGTAACTCGGAACTTGAGCGATTCATCAAGACTACAGGGGGGCAGATCGGGACCGCTCCTGAACTTCTACTGAGTCAAATCGTCATTGGCCTGCCCACGGAGCCAGGCACTCAAGCAATCGGACAAGCTAAAGCTAAGGCGCTACAAATTCGTGAGGCACTGATCAAAGGAGCCTCCTTTGATCAATTGGCCAGCCGTTTTTCTAGCGCCTCTGAAGCAACTAAAGGGGGTGACTTGGGATGGCGCAATATCCTTGAATTGAATAGCGCGTTTGCTAAGCCTCTGGCAAATGCCAAAAAAAACACCCTAATTGGACCAATTCAATCTGAGAGTGGCTTTCACCTCATCGCTGTTCGTGATCGTCGAGGAGACAAAGCGGCAGTTGTGACTGAATATAATGTACGTCATATTCTAATAAAGCCTGATGCAATCCGCTCAAAATCCGATGCTAAAAAACTCGCCGAGAATATTCGCCAAGAGCTATTAAGCGGGGTCCAATTCGACAAACTAGCGACTCGTTTTTCAGAAGATCCCATAAGTGCAGCCAAAGGCGGGAACCTTGATTGGGTCCGCCCCAATAATTTGGTCGCGGAATTCGCGGATGTCATGACAAAATTGCCGCTCAATGTGATTAGCGAAGTTACCGGGAGTAGCTTTGGTTTTCACTTGATCGAGGTTTTAGGCCAGCGTGAATCAGATATCTCACAACAACAATTAAAAGATCGAGCTCGAAAAATCCTTAAAGCACGCAAATACTCACAAGAAATCGATTCCTGGATTCGACAAGTCCGCGCCAATGCTTTCGTGGAAATCAAGATATGAACCCCTTGGCTATTACACCGGGAGATCCAGGGGGCATAGGCCCAGACCTATGCATTCAAGCAGCGATTAATGGTGACTTGGATGGAATAGTAATCGCCGATCCAGAGCTTCTTAGAGTTAGGGCGAAATATCTGAATCTCCCAGCCAGAATCATTGACGCAGATCGATATGATCCAACCCAAACGAAAGGGATTCTGTATGTTGAAGCAGTCGCTGCCGCGGATCCACTTAATACACCAGGAATCTCGCAACCCATCAATGCTGATTACTGTTTAAAATCTATTGATGCTGCCTTATATGGCATTGAAACAGGTAAATATAGAGCGCTGGTAACCGGCCCCGTCAATAAGGCCACTATCCGCGATGCGGGCTTTACTAAGTTCATAGGCCACACTGAATATCTCAGGGATTATTTTCAACTGCCAGAAGTAGTCATGATGCTAGCTTCATCAGAGTGTCGAGTTGCGCTTGTTACAACTCATCTCCCGCTGTCAGAAATCCCGAGCACAATTACCAAAGAGAAAATACAAGCCGTCATCGAAATCGTTATATTGGCCTTCCAAACCGTTTTTCATATAGCGACGCCAAGAATCCATGTGCTCGGTCTCAATCCGCATGCAGGAGAGGAAGGTCACTTAGGCCTAGAGGAACGAGATATCATCCAACCCGCATTAGATGCCTTGAGAAGAAAACACCCCCAGGTACATATAGTTGGCCCATTACCCGCTGATACAGCCTTTACACCATCGGTACGTATCGAAGCCGACGTGCATATTGCGATGTATCACGACCAGGGATTACCTGTGGCAAAGTATCTAGGCTTTGGCGACTCCGTGAATATCACGCTTGGACTTCCAATCGTTCGAACAAGCGTCGATCACGGAACTGCCCTGAACCTAGCAGGCAAAGGGATAGCCAGTACTGATGGGCTCGTTGCTGCTATTCGCGAAGCGAAGCGACTGAGCAAGGGATATCCCCACAAGCGAATCTCTTGAAATTCAAATAAATTTTTACAGGAATTTTCGTGTCAAAACTACTTGCCCGCTCAGCCCGCAAACGCTTTGGTCAAAACTTTTTGATCGACATGCGAGTCATCGATACAATTCTCGCGTCTATTAGCCCCACTCCAACAGATCACGTGGTGGAGATTGGTCCTGGACATGGAGCTATCACTGAAGGCCTTCTTGCATCAGGGTGCAACCTAACCATGATCGAACTAGACCGTGATTTGATCCCACAATTGATGGCGAACTTCGTGTCACAAGGAGTCGATCGCTGCCGTCTAATCAATGAAGATGTTCTCAAAGTAGATTTTCGAACTTTATCCGGGCCACTTCGCGTAGTCGGCAACTTACCATACAACATCTCAACGCCCCTGCTTTTCAAGCTATTAGGTAATGGCGATCACTTCACGGATATTCATGTGATGTTGCAAAAAGAAGTGGTCAAACGCATCTGTTCCATCCCGGGCGACCCTGCCTACGGACGACTCGGCGTTATGATTCAGGCACTGGCCGAAGTTGAAATGTTAATCGACGTACCTCCAGAAAGCTTTGCTCCGGCGCCAAAAGTCGACTCCGGTGTAATCAGAATAATACCTCGGGCCAATCTGCGTGAAAAAATCAATGACTATGCAGTACTCGAGCGCGTCGTAAAGACAGCATTTTCACAACGCCGCAAAACATTGCGTAACAATTTTAAAGAATGGATACCCGCAAATGAGCTTGAGGCAGTTGGCATTAATCCAAACGATCGACCAGAAATAGTTCCTGTCAAAACTTTCGTAGCTCTCGCCAATCAAATCGCAAAAATAGAGGCCATCTGATGCACTCCGATATCCGGTACCTGATCCAGGTCGATGCACACGCAACCTATATCGACGCACAATCCAACCCATCTGAAAATCGGTATGTGTTTACCTATTCAGTTGCGATTAAGAACGGTGGCATATTGCCCGCCCAATTGTTACAAAGGTATTGGAAGATTACTGATGGGGATGGCGCGATACGTGAGGTTCATGGTGATGGTGTAGTAGGCGAACAACCGACCATTATTCCAGGCGATACTTTCACTTACATTTCCGGAGCCATCCTCGATACAGTTGCAGGTACGATGGAAGGGTATTTCGATATGGTAGCCGCTGACGGTGAAGTATTTAGGGCAATCATCCCTCTATTCAGCCTACTGAAACCAAGCGCATTGCACTGATGGCGACCTATGTAATAGGTGATGTACAAGGCTGTTTTAGAACCTTTCAACGTCTGCTTACTGCTATCCGCTTTAACCCATCTGCAGATCATTTGATCTTTGCCGGCGATTTAATCGCACGTGGCGAGGATTCACTGGGTATGTTGCAATGGGTACTGGCGAATCAGGATACGGTCAGCGCAGTACTTGGTAATCATGACTTACATTTCTTGGCAGTAGCTACTGGCATTAAGCATGCTAAGGCAGCGGATCGCACCCAGCCACTGCTTGAATCCACCCAGCTCTCAGGGATCATTGATTGGTATCGAAAGTGTCCACTGGCAATTGATCTCCCCGTCTATCGAGCATTAATAGTTCATGCTGGCATATGGCCTGGATTTGATCGCGAGACCTTCCTTGAGTCGATTAAGCTCGTGCATGAACAACTTAGGGGACCGGAATGGATAGCAACCCTCAAATCGATGTATGGAAATGAACCTGTACTCTGGGCATCAGCCTCGTCAAACAATGAAAAAGTACGGTTTCTGATCAATGCGGCAACCCGCATGCGCTTTGTTCAGAAGGACTCGCTTGCCCTAGAATTTGGTTGCAAAGAAGCACCACAGGATGCGCCATCCAAACTCATCGCATGGATGGATGCAGAGAATAGAATCCCGGTGGATCGGCAAATTCTCTTTGGGCACTGGGCCTCATTAAATCGTCGTGTCGCCGATGAGCAAACAATGGCATTGGATACAGGTTGCGTTTGGGGAGGATTGTTAACCGCTGTTCGTCTCGAAGACCGAAAGCTCTTTCAGGTGAAAGGATGAATCTCAACATCAAAACACTTTTTCAGCCACTTGACGGAGTTGATTGCACTGATCTAAATATTTTGGTTGTTGGTGGTGCAATCAGAGACAGTCTCCTGGGACTAACCCCAAAAGACATCGACTTTGTCGCGGTCGGAATTAGACCTGAGTCTTTATTATCACGGGGCTTCCTGCAAATCGGACGTGATTTTCCTGTATTTCTACATCCCAAAAGTCATGCCGAAGTGGCGTTAGCTCGAACCGAACGCAAAATAGCTGAGGGCCACACAGGATTTACTGTGCATGCAGATCCTAGCGTATCTCTGGAAGACGACCTACGACGGAGAGACTTCACAATTAACGCGATCGCACTTGCGAGAGATGGAACACTCACTGATCCCTATGGCGGGCAAAACGACTTAAGCGCACGCAAACTCCAGCATGTATCAGATGCCTTTTCAGAAGATCCTCTGCGCGTTCTACGAGGCATTAGGTTTTTGGCGCAGTTGGCTTCATTTGACTTTGAGCCAACCCCTGAAACGGTTAAACTCATGCGTAAGATGGTACCAACATTTCGAGAATTATCGGTTGAGCGAATTGTATCTGAAATTGATCGAACGCTTAAAGCCGAAAACCCCGAGGCCGGCCTTAAATGGATGCCTCAGCTCGGCATCACACAGAATTTAGCACCCGAACTAAATAGCCTCCCAAATCGATTTTTGACACATTTTCCAGAAACTCGATTAGCCGAATGGGTATTTAAAAATACGCCCTCACTGACCTGCATTCAATTATATTGCACAAAATTCAAATTGTCGCTGAATAAACAGCGACTTTTTCGAGCAATCTTAACTCTACGCACAGTCGAAGTAGTCGATGCATCAAATATTTTGAGTACGATGAGCAAACTTGGCTGGCTTAGGGGCAACGCCCCAGACACAACGATTGATCGACTTCTTGTCGAAATTGACAAGGCGAAATTAACTCCAATTCCAATCTCAACTTGGTTAAAACTTCGCTCCATAGCTCGACAAGTAACGGCAGAAACTGTAGCCGACGGAAGTTCAGGGCGGGCGCTCGGTGAGGCAATTTATGCTCAGCGTTTAAGAGCTCTCTCAACAGAAATTTCTGCTCCCGGCACAGCACCGGGTTTATAAAGCCGACCAATTACCGATTCTACCTGCTCATTCTCAAGTGCAATCTCCACCAGTTCGGTCAAACGGCTTTCAATGAGATTGCAATGCTCACAAGCCGCAGCAGCAGCCTGGATTGTTCGACATAGCGCCGAGTAATCCAGAGTATCGTCAAGATCGTCGGATTTGGCGGCTTTGGCCAGCGAAATCGATAGTTCTAAGTCAAGATACAGTGGCTGGGGATTTTTTTTCTCATGGGAATAAACTCCTACCAGAGACATTAATGGCAGTCGCCACACATATATTTTATCCACTAAAATACCCCAGGCAGCTCGGCCAAAGGCCATCGGGGGCGAATTTTAATCTCCAAGCTCTCATCTACTTGTCCTCGAGCTAAACGTTTAGCTCCACAAAACGCTATCATCGCACCATTATCCGTACAAAATTCAGGTGCTGGATAAGCTACGAAAATATCGTCCATTTCTAACGCTTTCAGGGACTGTCTCAATAATCGATTCGCACTAACACCACCCGACATGACAATTGCCTTAGCTTGAGTCTGCTTTAAGGCACGACGACATTTAAATACCAACGTTTCCACCACAGCCAACTGAAAACTAGCAGCCAAATCAGCCTTCGTCTGGATATCTAAAGCTTTATCAGCTGCCAAACGTCTCGCCTCAGTCAACACCTGAGTTTTCAATCCAGAAAAACTAAAATCACAACCGGGTCGATCAGTCATCGGACGGGTAAATGGAAACCTTGATGCATCACCCTGCTCGGCTAATAGTGAAATTTTTGGCCCCCCGGGATAGCCAAGCTCCAATAACTTAGCAGTTTTATCGAAAGCTTCGCCCGCTGCATCGTCAAGAGTAGTTCCAAGTAACTCATAGCCACCAACATGCCGGACTAACACCAATTGCGTATGCCCACCGCTCACAAGTAGGGCAACAAACGGCATCGGTAGGTCCGGTGTCTCCATCAGAGGCGCAAGAAGATGACCTTCCATATGATGCACACCAAGTGCAGGGATACCGAGCGAGAGCGCTAGTGTCTTTGCAAAAGTAGCCCCAACCAATAACGCCCCCAAAAGCCCGGGGCCCGCGGTGTAAGAAACCGCGTCGATCTCGTGTAAAGAAAGACCTGCCGCTTGGCACGTTTCATCAACCAACGGGCGCAGATATCGCACATGGTCACGAGATGCCAATTCAGGGACCACCCCACCGTAAACCGCATGAACAGAAATTTGGCTATGAACTCGGTGAGCAAGCAACCCTTCTTCAGTCGAATAAACTGCAATACCAGTTTCATCACAAGAAGTTTCGATTCCCAAGACCCGCATTTAGTTTCCTTTTTTACTTGGCACTGGTATTCTCTCGCGCCCTGTGTGGGAATAGCAAATTACACAATAAATTGATCAAGGATAGGTGCGTTTTAATGCCTGCGGTAAGAATTAAAGACAATGAGCCCTTTGATGTTGCGCTACGTCGCTTTAAGCGTGCTTGCGAGAAAGCTGGTGTACTCTCTGAAGTACGTCGCCGTGAATGCCACGAAAAGCCAACCACATTGCGTAAGCGCGCAGCTGCAGCTGCAGTAAAGCGTCATCTCAAAAAAGTGTCTCGCGAAACGAAAAAGTTCGAACGTCTTTACTAAGAATTCTGAGACATTCACATGGGATTGCTTAAAGACACACTCACCGCGTCCATGAAGGATGCGATGAGGGCCAAGGAGAAATTCCGTCTAGGTGTAATCCGGATGGCTTTGTCAGGCATCAAGCAAATCGAAGTTGATGAGCGAATTGAAGTTAATGATGCTCGCTGCTTACAGATACTCGACAAAATGACCAAACAGCGAAAAGACGCTGCTAGGCAGTTTGTCGACGGTGGTCGTGAGGATTTAGCTGATATTGAATTAGCTGAGGTAGAAATACTCAAAGATTTTCTTCCAGCCTCAATGGCTAACGATGAAATCATAAGCTTAATAGAGGAAGCTATTATCGCCACAGGAGCAAGTGGCGCCCAGGGCATGGGGCAGGTCATGGGCCACTTAAGACCATTAGTTCAAGGCCGCGCTGACATGCAAGCAGTATCCCAATTGGTAAAAGCTCGACTAATTTGATTTCGTTTGCGTATTTTCTGGATACGCTCTAATCATCGAGAACAACTTCAGGATATAGAGTGGCAGGACGTATTCCCAACTCCTTCATCGAAATCTTGAACGACCGCATCAATTTAGTGGACGTTGTTACTGCTCGTGTTTCGTTAAAAAAAACTGGCAGAGAATATTCAGGTCGATGCCCCTTCCATGACGATTCCTCGCCTTCGTTCTCGGTCAATCCCGATAAGCAGGTTTATCACTGCTTTGGCTGCGGTGTTTCAGGCGGTCTTATTAGCTTTATCATGGAATTTGACCGTATTGATTTTATTAGCGCCATTGAAAGCTTAGCTTCTCTTGCGGGCCTCGAAATCCCTCGTGAAGCAGATGATCCCGAAGCGACTCATCGTAATTCTCTTTATCAACTTCTCGAACAGGCTGATCAATGCTTTAGGACTGCCCTTCGATCCCATGCTGAACGTTCTCGAGCGGTTGTTTATCTCAAAAATCGCGGGCTCACAGGTGAGGTTGCACACAGATTCGGCGTTGGATTTGCCCCGCCAGGATGGCGCTTTTTATATGACATATTAGGTAGCGACAATATCCATACAAAGCATCTATTAGAATCTGGATTAACAACAAGGAATTCGACTGGTCGAGAATATGATCGATTCAGAGATAGGATCATATTTCCGATCCGCGACGTGCGAGGCCGCACGATCGCTTTTGGCGGAAGAGTCCTCGATGACTCTAAACCTAAATATCTAAATAGCCCGGAAACATTGCTATTTCACAAGAGTGAGACGCTTTACGGTCTATACGAGGCTCGTCAAGCTAACCGCGTCTTAGACCGAGTAATCGTCGTCGAGGGATACATGGATGTAGTAGCACTTGCTCAGCATGGGATTCCCTTCGCTGTTGCGACTCTCGGGACCGCTCTGACAGGCCAGCATTTAGACCGCCTCAGTCGTCAAACAGCACAGGTAATTGTTTGCTTTGATGGCGATCAAGCGGGCAAGAAGGCAGCCAAACGTGCACTCGATACCATGCTCTCCTTTTTAAGCGATGAATTCAGCATTCGATTCTTATTCTTACCGGATGGTCAAGATCCCGATTCACTTGTTCGAGCAGAAGGCCAAGCCGCATTTCTTGCCAGATTAAATCAAGCACTTCCAGCATCAGAGGCTCTTATTCAACTGCTATCGGAAGAAGTTGAACTCTCCAAAATCGATGGACGTGCCCGCCTCACGGCCCTCGCACTCCCCAAAATAGCCAAAGTGCCTACGAGCATATACAAATCACTGATGCTCGACACATTAGCCGAGATGTCCGGAACTCGACGACGAGACCTTGACCTAAGACTTGAGGAAATTTCATCAATTATCCCTTTAACACCGGATCACCAAAGTCAAAAAAATAATAAATCCCCTCCCACTGAATACCTAGAGGAAAGTGCAGTTCCAGAAGATCATAGATCAGAGCAGGATGAAATCGATAGACTCGAAATGCCTATGGACTGGTCAGGTGATGCAACAAATGCAGTTCCTAAAGAAGCGCCCTTAATTATGCCGGATCCCAAAAACCCAGCGCCATTGATTAACCGCTTACTGTGGCTGATACTACAAAATCCCTGCCGAATGACCAACATCCCAACCTTACCATCCAGCAGCCAACTGATTAATTTTCAAGCATTACGTATTATTTGTGCCTGGTTAAGCGCCACAAAGAAACCAACTACGCCAGCACTCATGGGACACTTCAGTGGAACAGAAATCGGGCGGTTACTGTCACTGCTATTAAGGCGAGAGGCCCTGATTCCACCAGATAATCAGGACAAAGAACTGTCCGATGGATTGAAGCAGCTGAATAAACAGCTAATCACAGAGGCCATGCATCAATTGGCCGATGATGCGAGAAAAGGCAAAATCTCTGCCGAGGACTTACAACAGGCGCTCGCTGCTCATAAAAACTGAGTGAACTTCTAAACTGTTTCCGTGTATAATATGCGGCCCTTTTCTTAACTCTTTTCTTAGGTCGGTTCATGGCAGAAAAATCTACAGATCAAGAACTTACGCAAATCGAAAAGCGTCAGTCGCGCTTAAAGGAACTGATCGCAAAAGGCAAGGAACAGGGTTATCTGACCTATGCCGAAGTTAATGATCACCTTCCTGAAGAAATTGCCGACCCTGACCAGGTTGAAGACATTATAAGAATGATCGGTGATATGGGCATTGCGGTAGGTGAAGAAGCGCCAGATGAAGACCAACTCTTAATCGGAGAAACGTCCTCTACCACAGACGATGCAGCTGCTGAGGAAGCGGCCGCCGCGCTCGCTGCTGTTGAGAACGATGTCGGCCGTACAACAGACCCTGTTCGCATGTACATGAGGGAGATGGGAACGGTTGAACTTCTGACACGCGAAGGCGAGATCGTCATTGCCAAACGGATCGAAGAGGGTATCCGTGAAGTAATGCAAGCCATGGCTTTTTTCCCAGGACTAGTGGATTCCGTGCTCGCAATTCATGACCGAATTCAGGCAGAAGAAGGTCGTATATCAGACCTTTTGGCCGGCTTTCTAGATCCAGATCCAGAGGATCTCAATCCAAAATCTGCAGCACAGAAAGAGAAAGAGAAAGAGAGAGAGAAAGAGAGAGAGAGAGAGAGAGAAAAAAACAAAGCTTTAAACGATTCCACCAAAGAAACGAATGGGGAATCTGAAGAAGAGGAAGAAGGCCCTACAGGCCCAGATCCAGAAGAAGTAAAAGCACGGTTCGAGGCACTACGCCTAGCCTTGGGGAAAGCTCGTAAAGTGACCGAGAAAAAAGGTCGAGCATCCAAAGAGGGCGTGGACGCAATTAAGGCGATTGGAGACATATTTTCGTCCCTTAAATTAACACCACGTCTGTTTGAAGAACTTTGCGTTCAATTTAGAAGAGTCTTGGATTCAATTAGAAATCAAGAACGCGAAATACTGCGGTTATGCACCAAGCCAGGGAAACTAGATCGCAAAATTTTCATAAAAGAATGGCATGGCAACGAAACCAATTCTCAATGGCTGCCGGGACTTGCAAAGAAAAGGAAATCTGAAAAACTTTTTTCAGTCATTCCAGAAGTGCAGCGCTGTCAAACTCGCCTTCATGCAATTGAAGAGGGCGTAGGTGTAGCAATTCCGGAATTAAGAGATATTAATCGTCAACTTTCGATGGGTGAAGCTAAGGCGCGGCGCGCTAAAAAAGATATGGTCGAAGCAAACCTCAGGCTCGTAATCTCAATCGCAAAAAAGTACACGAATCGAGGACTTCAATTTCTCGATCTAATTCAAGAAGGCAATATAGGCCTCATGAAAGCGGTAGATAAGTTTGAATATCGCCGTGGGTACAAGTTTTCGACATACGCAACCTGGTGGATCCGACAGGCAATAACTAGATCCATCGCCGACCAGGCGCGAACGATTAGAATTCCGGTCCACATGATTGAAACTATTAACAAGTTAAACCGTATTAGTCGCCAAATGTTGCAGGAGATGGGAAGAGAACCCACACCAGAGGAGCTTGGCGAGCGTATGGAAATGCCCGAAGATAAGGTGCGCAAAGTACTGAAAATCGCTAAAGAGCCAATCTCAATGGAGACACCCATCGGTGATGACGAAGACAGCTCACTCGGTGATTTTATCGAAGATACAACCATCTCGTCTCCGGTGAATGCCGCAACAGAAGAAGGCCTCACTGAATCCACACGACAAGTTCTGGCGAGTCTCACCGCACGCGAAGCGAAAGTATTGCGAATGAGATTTGGAATCGACATGAACACTGACCACACACTTGAAGAGGTGGGCAAACAGTTTGATGTTACTAGGGAACGAATCAGGCAAATTGAGGCTAAAGCCTTACGCAAACTCAGGCACCCAAGTCGCTCAGATCATTTGCGCTCATTTTTAGATGAGTAAAAGCCGGTAACAGAAAAACTAAAGCCGGGATCAAAACCCGGCTTTCTTCATTACTTAGCAGTAAAGCTGTCCTTATAATTATCTCTGAGTAAATTCTTTTGTACTTTCCCCATGGTATTTCGTGGCAACGCATCATGCTGTAGCCAACGCCTTGGAACCTTAAAACCTGCCAGTTTCTCTCGACAAGCAGCCTCAAGAACGACAATATCTAGGGCTTTTTTGCCCACTAAAATAGCAACAATCCCTTCGCCAAAATCGGGGTGGGATACCCCAACCACAGCACTTTCCAAAACGTCTGGCTGGTCATTTAAAACATCTTCGATTTCTTTTGGATAAATATTCAAACCACCAGAGATGATGAGATCTTTGTCTCGACCCACGATCGATATATACCCATCCTCTGAGAGGATGGCCAAGTCACCAGTAATGAACCACTCGCCTTTAAATTCAGAGGCAGTTTTTTCAGGCAACTTCCAATAGCCACTAAATACATGCGGCCCTTTTACTTCGAGCGATCCTATTTCGCCCCCAGCTACCGAATAACCATCATCACCCATGACCCGAACGCTAACTCCTGGCAAATGTGGCCCGACGCTCCCAGCTCGGCGCTCACCAACAAGTGGATTCGAACAGCTCATACCAGTTTCAGTCATACCATAGCGCTCCAAAATTCGATGCCCTGTTCGCTCAAAAAAGGAATCAGACGTTTCTACCAGAAGAGGAGCAGATCCAGAAATATAGAGCCTCATTTGACTACTAGTTACACGGTTAAATCGATCATCAGAAAGGAGTCTCGTATAATATGTTGGGACCCCCATCATGACCGTTGTATCGGGCATGACCTCTAATACCAGCGTGGGATCAAACTTTGGAAGGAGGATAATAGGGCCGCCGTTTACCAATGCCAAATTGAGCCCTACAAATAATCCATGCACGTGAAATAGAGGCAATGCATGCAGTAAAGTATCCGCTTTTGAATAGGCCCATGCCTCCGTCAGCATTTCAGCATTAGCGATTAAATTACCATGACTGATCATTGCTCCTTTTGGCTTCCCAGTAGTTCCTGACGTATAGATGATTGAGGCTAAATCAGCCGCCTCTCGTGACACAACCTCCTCTACCGCGCGACCAGATAGTTTAAAGTCATCAAATACATCTCGCAAAAAACCGAGGTCCCCATCCAGTGTCATAACCTTAAGCTGCTCATTGGCCGACTGCACTAAAGACTCAGCATGTTCTCTTCGCACCTGTGGACAAACATGCACTCGCGGCTCAGCATCAGTCAAAAAATATTCCACCTCGCTTTCCGTATACGCTGAGTTCAAAGGCAGGTAAACACCACCAATCCGAAGAACAGCTAAATATAACAAAACATTCATCCAGCCCTTTTCAACCTGCGCTGATACTCGGTCACCTGGCTCGACGCCGGCATCGATCAAAACAGCAGCCATGCAAGCAGTCTCCGCATCAAGCTCACTACCCGTCAGAGACCTCCCTCCCGGCACCGACAATAGGATGCGATCTGATTGATTCAGGAATTGCAGCTGGATTAATGAGAATAGGTTATGAGGCATGGGATAATTCCTTAAATTCCTAGCAGTGTTTTTTCAGCAGAAGCTGGACTTCTCTTGAGGTCGCTATCTGACTTTGTTCCATAAGTTGTTCATGGTTACCCACTATATGATCAAGCTCATAAAAGTAGTTCACCATAAAGCCAAAACTCTGCTCCAGTCCTCTTCGGCTGGTGTCAGAATCAATATTAATTCGTCCTAGAGTAGCCCCGTTACCCAAATGGAATCGCGCTACCGAATCCCTGAGTCGAGACCCTTGCCAATCTGTTAAATACTTCGCCACTCGGGCCTTGGAAGTGTCCAGGTCAATGCCAGCTTCGAACTCATGAAGCCATTCAGGATGCTTCGATTCCACCCAGCGTCGCAAACCGGGAATCGGAGATAATGTTACAAATCGCTCAAGATTCGGCTGCTCGGACTGGAGCACAGAGACCACCTGTTTAATCAATAAGTTTCCAAAAGTCACTCCAGTTAAACCTGGCTGACAATTATTAATCGAATAAAAAACTGCAGTATCAGCATCTATGGGTGGTGCCGGTGGAGTGGCGAGAAGAGGCTCTATCGCGTTGGCCACGCCTCGGACCAAAGCTACCTCAACAAAAATCAACGGTTCGCCTGGAATAACTGGATGAAAATATCCGAAACACAACCGATCCTCGGCAAGTCTGCGGCGTAAATCATCCCAACCACGGATTTCATGGACTGACTCGTATTGAATCAATTTTTCTAAAATAGCTGCAGGCGTGTCCCAATTTATCTGTTCAAGCTTTAGAAAACCTTTATTAAACCAAGAAGTGAACAGATGAATAAAATCCTCATCTATCTGTCTAAGCTCTGGATAATCCTTCAAATATAATCGAAGTGTTTCACGCATCTTGATCAAGCACTGAAGACCGTGAGGCGCAGCATTGATACGCCGAAATAATTCTTGGCGCTTCGGCTCCGCGGCCTTATGCAATTGAGGAATCGAGTTATTGGATGTATCGTCTTGATAAGCTTTAATTGCCAAATCTAGCACTTCCTTATCCACGCCAAATTCAGCCAATAAGCGTTGAAAAAAAGCAATATACTGAGATTCTGGAAGATTCGTCCAAGAAATAACAACAGAACCCGCTAGTGCAAGTCCTGTTGCTTCACCGCGCCTTGAAATAACGGCATGACATTGTTCGATAAGGTCATTTAAAGGAATATCGGTGGATTTAAGGTCCAATATTTCCAAGGCCCGGTCCGTAACTTGCTGAATCCATTTTTTGATGCCATTGGACATATCAGTTCCTATCGCTCGAACAAAGCACCAACGCCAGGGATCGCAGTTGACAAGCCCAAGTGCTGCATCATTCGGTATGCAGTGGCCACGGATGCCGACAAGACCGGAATACCTGTCTTGTCCTGAAGCTTCTGAACTGACGGCAACGAGGGCATCTGAACACAAGCAGAGGCAACGAGAGTGTCTACATTCGACAAGTTCAGTCGATCAACCAAGTCGACGGGAGCCAGAGGATTTTGCCTTGCGACCTCAAGGTTGTCTGGAATTTCTAAACTAAGTGCATCGACAACCTCGAAACCTTCAGATTCAAGATAATCACATACTAGCTGCGTCAAGGGCTTTTGGTATGGGGTAATGAGAGCGATCTTTCTCGCTGACAACAAAGTAAGTCCATCTACCAAAGCACCTGCCGAGCTCACAACTGGACAATATTGACCATTATCTGCGCATCGCCCCTCCAAACGCTTTTGACTCTCGCGATGGTAGCCGAGCCCCATCGACATGATAGCAACCAGGCAGGCGTAACCCATTACGTCAACAGCCGCATCCGAGAGTTCTAAGGCACAACGATCGCTGTCAGAGTCCATCGCCTTGAGCTCTTCTTGCGTTACTTTTTTCATACGCATGCGGCTAGAATGAAATGTAAAGCGCTCTGAGCAAATGGCTTCACGCATCCTAAAGATGGCTGGGACCTCTGTCTCCATTGTCACGTTTGAACTCGGAACAATTTGACCAATACGATAAGTGTTAGTCACGAAATCGCACTCCCCATAAGAATAGTCGGCAACCAAGTCGCGACATTTGGAAAGAGACATAAGATCAATATGGCAATGACCATACACGCCACATATGGCAACGACCCCTTTAGTATCGTTTTAAGCGGAATTTCAGGAGCAATTCCGTTAATCACATAAAGGTTCAAACCAACAGGTGGTGAAATCAGACCAATCTCCATGTTAATTGTCAAAATAACTGCGAACCAGTAGGGATCAAATCCGGCGTTCAACACAATCGGCATGAGAATGGGTGCCGCCATCAAAATCACAGCGACTGGAGGCAAGAAAAATCCTGCTACCAAGAGAAAAATATTGATATAAAACATCAATACCCAACGATTGACCTCCAGCGTACCAATCCATTCAGCAATTGCCTGCGTAATAAAAAGGCTCGATAGCATGTACGAAAAAACACCTGCTGCTGCAATGATAAATAGGATCATTACAGACTCTTTTGTCGAGTCTCGTAACATTATCCAAATCTGCGAGAGATCAGTCATTCGATAAATGATGATTGCTAATCCGAGGCAAAGAAGTGCACCAACAGCAGCTGTCTCTGACGGTGTTGCGACACCACCATATAAAGCGAAGAGAACTCCGAGAATTACCAGAAGGAAGGGGATAACCCGCGGTAATACCTCAAATTTTTCTTTCCAACTAAATGTTCGGCCAGACAGCACATCGATGCCTCCGGCACGCCATGTGGCATAAATAGACCAAGCCATAAAAAGCGACACAAGCATCAAACCGGGTAAAACACCCGCCAGAAATAAACGCCCAATCGAGGTTTCAGTGGCAATTCCATAAACAATCATCGTTACCGAGGGTGGGATAAGAATTCCTAAAGTACCGCCAGCAGCGATCGATCCCGCAGCAACCTCGTCAGGATAATTGCGTTTTCGCATTTCAGGAATTCCCATTTTCCCAATAGCAGCGCAAGTAGCCGGGGAAGATCCGGACATCGCAGCAAACAGAGCGCATGCACCCAAGTTAGATACAACGAGACCACCGGGAATACGAGTCAACCAGCGATCTAAAGCTTCATATAAGTCAGCTCCGGCTCGAGTAGACGCAATAGCGGAACCCATCAGAATAAACATGGGGATCGAGAGTAATGCGAAATTATCCAATTTTCCAAACAAGATCTCTGGAATCAATTCCAACGAGCGAAAGCCATCAAAGGCTAATAAGAATAAAGCTGAAACGACCAACAAACCGTTAGCCACAGCAATACCCGAGAACAAGATCAAAATAGTTACGACTGCAACGAGCGCACCTAACAGCAATGGATCCATCAGTGCGCTCCCACTTCAATAACAATCTTTTCAGCTGGGGTAAGCAATACATCAAGTAAATCAGCAAGAAGCTGAAGTGCGAATAATCCAAAACCGACTGGCATCGTCAAATAAGGAATCCATAAGGGAGGCCCCCAAACTGTTTCAGATGTCCAGCCACGGATGTACGACAAGTAGACTATTTCAGCGGAATAAAAAGTCATCACCGATAAAATCGTAATTGCCGCTAAGTAACTAACCATCATGAGCCCCTTCCGCGCAGGTGGCGGCAACATAATTGGCACCAATTCGACGCTCACGTGGCCCTTAAGCTTTTGGACATATGGCAATCCTAGAAGTGTTGCACTGACCATCATGTACACAACGGCCTCGGTATGCCATATCGTCGAGCCATTCAAAAAGTAACGAATGAAGATCATCTGACAGGTGATCAAAACCGAGATGACAATCATGGAAGCGGCGACCAAGCCCATTAACTGGGAGACGCCATTAACGGTCCGTATAAATACGTGCATTGCGTTTATTCCTAGAAAAACCCGGCCAAAAGACCGGGTTTGGATCTGTTATTCGACCGCTAATGCAAGATCGAGGAAACGCTGTCCTTCTGGATAGCCAGCGACAAACTCTTTATAAGAAGTTTGCTTTGCAAGATCCCTCCACGCTTCAAACTCTGCCTTCGTCATTTCCTTAATCTGAACGCCAGCCTTCTTGAATACGCTCACGGACTGAGCATCTTCCTTCTTGGCTTCTTCCAAATAGAACTCTTCGGCTTTCTTGGCACCAGCTTTTAGAGCTTTTTGTTGCGCGCCATTGAGGCTTTCGAATTTTGACTTCGTCATCAAAAGTGGTTGATACATAAACCAAAGCGCCTGCTCAGCAGCCGGGGTATAGCATTTTACTTGCTCATAAATACGATAAGATACAAACGATGACGATGACGTATTCGCCCCATCCAAAACGCCTGTCTGCATTGCATTATAAATTTCGGACGATGCCATTGAAGCAATTGATGCGCCAGCACCAGCCAATAACTGGTTAAACGATTTTCCTGCCGCGCGCATCTGCATGCCCTTCACATCTTTTGGGCTGGACATACACTTATCCTTGCCAGCAAATCCACCAGCCAAGTATCCGTGTACTAAAACCATCACATCATCACCAGCCATTTTTTCTTGGATAGCATCCATGAAAGGTGAATAATTTAAGCGCGCAGCATGGTCATGATTTTTGACGAGCCCCGGCATCAGAGTAAGATTGTAAGCAGGCTGCATGCCGCCTGCGTATGACAAAGGCAGAACAGTCATATCTAATTGGCCTCTGGATAATGGCTTGTACTGCTCCTTTGGTTTGAATAAAGACTTAGATGGAAAAATCTTAATCTCAAGATCAACATTTGCTGCTTTGACATGGTCAGCCACAATTTGTGCAACCTTGTGACGAACATCTTTTGTAGACCACTGATGAGACAGTCTAAGCTCAGCTGCATTCGCAACCGATCCAAGAAATGCAGTGCTTAAAGCGACTGCGAAAAGGGATTTTAATTTCATATCAGGCTCCTGCCGATTGTTATGAGTTATGACGGCGTGCATATTTATGTATGCTGTATTCAAATTATCGTATACGAAAAGAAGATGCAATGAAGAAGTTTGAAACATGAGTAGTCGAGCGGCAACACAAGTCTTTCAAATGGTGGAAGAGCAAATAGCTACCGGGCAACTAAAAGATGGAGAAAAATTAGACGAGGCCACACTGGCAGAGCGCTTTAACGTATCGAGAACACCAGTACGCGAGGCATTGTTGCAGCTAGTAGGATCTGGTCTTGCCAGACAAATCCCGAAACGAGGCTGCTTCGTTAAATCGCCTTCTCTCCGAGAAATGATTGAAATGTTTGAGGTAATGGCCGAATTGGAAGGCATGTGTGCTCGTCTCGCCGCTCGTAGAATGACTGAAGACCAGCTCAGTTTATTAAAAAAAGCTAATGTAGGATGTGAACAAGCGATAACCGATGGAGACAGCGATCTTTACTACGATAAAAATGTGGACTTTCACGAATGTATTTATGATGCCTGCGGCAATCAGTTTTTAGCGGATGAAGCTCGTCGGCTTCGACGCAGACTACGATCATTTCGTCGCCTGCAGTTACGAGTGCGCGGTAGAATGTCACAGTCATTGTCCGAACACAGCGAAATCATCAATGCTATCGAAAACGGCCTGGCTGAACAGGCCGAAATTATTTCGCGCCAACACGTGATGATTCAAGGCGAGCGTTTTAACGACTTACTCGCCCACATGGAACCAACGCCTTAAAATCGATTCGGAATGACCCGGACAAAAGATAGATGCCTAAACCCTTTAGAGCTGGATAACGTGGCCAAATGCCCGGTCAAGCATGGCCTTGAAGCTCGCTTTATTTTCCAACCCAAGGCCTGGCGCCTGGGGCAAGCCGACATAGCTTTCCGCAAGCAATAATTCATCAGAGAATCCCCCGAATGGCTGAAAAACACCAGGGTATGACTCGTTCCCACCCAGACCAAGCCCAGCAGCAATATGGAGCGACATCTGATGCCCTCCATGAGGGACTACGCGACGCGACGACCAACCCTCTTCGTTCAAGACGCTCAGTATCCGGTAATATTCGACGAGTCCATAGGACAGAGCGCAGTCAAACTGAAGGTAATCCCGATCACAACGCATGCCACCATATCGAATTAAGTTTCTAGCATCCTGATGTGAAAAGAGGTTTTCTCCTGTCGCTATTGGCTGCTGGTATACTTGGGCCAGCCCGGCTTGAATCTCAAAATCAAGGGGGTCTCCGGCTTCCTCATACCAAAATAGATCGTATTGCGCCATCGCATTAGCGTATTGAATGGCGGTACTTAAATCAAATCGCCCATTAGCATCAACACATAAATTTCCTGAGCCGACCACCTCCAGCGCAGCTTCTATTCGACGACAGTCCTCCGCCAAATCAGCGGCACCAATTTTCATCTTGCAGACCGTATAGCCAAGATCTAAGTAACCGCGAAATTCGTCTTGCAGTGCGTCGATATTTTTTCCGGGATAGTAATATCCACCCGCTGCATAGACCCACACCCGCTCATCCGGTACCCGACTGGCACGATCCGCTAACAGCTGGTACAAAGGCTTTTGCTCAATTTTAGCAACAGCATCCCACAGCGCCATATCCAAAACGCCAACAGCTACTGAGCGTTCCCCATGGCCACCAGGCTTTTCATTGGACATCATCAGATCCCAAGCTTTATGAGGATCAATCAGACCCTCATCATCAAGTAATGCCTCAGGCTCAGCCTCCAAAAGGCGCGGAATAAAACGCTCCCTTAAGATTCCGGATGCTGCGTAACGCCCATTTGAATTAAACCCAAAGCCCACAACCGGATAACCATCACGGACAACATCAGTTTCGATTGCCACCACAGAGCACGTCATTTTTGAAAAATCGATGTATGCGTTTTGAATCGATGATGCGATGGATTCAACCGAATCGTATATTGCAGTGATTTTCATTAAATGCCTTTTTTACGGTCATTGAGCAGTTCATCCGTTCCCCTGCTCACAAAAAAGTAAGCTCCTAGAACCCAATTAATAACAGTCATTTAAAATCGATCATGTATACGCGTAGGGCTAAAATATTAAAAGCCACTATCTAAATCTAAATGGTATCGCCAGTCTGGACAACAACTCTGTCTAGTCGGTATTTTTTTGGCTACTATTGAGGATTGGAAGTATGTTCGGAACTTGTTTATGAAAGACGCTCTACCAAGCCTCACTGAAATCCCCTACTCCGCCTACACTGAACAAGAAACATTTGATCGTGAGATGGAGAAACTTTTTCAAGGCCCGGTTTGGCATTTTCTTGGTCTCGCGTCGAGCATCCAAAAAGCAGGCGATTTCATTACTAATGAAATCGCAGGAATTCCCGTAGTCACTGTTCGTAGCGGGTTTGAATACAAGGCATTTGTTAATCGTTGTGTGCATCGAGGATCATTACTGTGCCTCGAACAAAAAGGCAAAATTGATCAATTCTCTTGTGTTTATCATGGCTGGACCTACGACCTAAATGGAAATCTCACCGGCGTCGCCTTTGAACGCGGAATCAAAGGTAATGGGGGAATGCCGAAGGACTTTAACAAAAGTGATTATACGCTCAGAGAATTAAAGGTCGAAGTATTCTGCGGAGTCATTTTTGGGTCATTTGACAAGAAAATAGCACCAATCGAGAGCTATGCCGGCTTAGAGATTACGCAAGGAATGAGCCGTGTGCTTCCCAAAACCCCGATACTAATTGGACGAACCAGCCAACTCATACACAGTAACTGGAAGGTCTACGTTGAAAATAACCACGACAGTTATCACGCCAGTATTCTGCATTCTTTTTTCACCACGTTTAAGCTTAATCGGCTGACTCAGGCAGGCGGAATCGTTATCAACGAGGCCGGAGGTAGTCATATTTCTTTTTCTAAACGGAAACAAGAGACCGACGATCACGCTTACGACTCCGAGAAGTTAAGATCCAATCATGAAGAATTCGGTCTCAAGGACCCAGGCGCTTTAGCATTTATCGATGAGTTCGACGACCAAATCTCATTGCAAATATTAACGCTTTTCCCACTCATCGTATTTCATCAAATAAGTAATTCACTTTGCATACGACAAATCATTCCTCGAGGCGTAAAGCAGGTGGAAATTGTTTGGTGGTATTACGGCTTTGAAGATGACACAGATACTTTGCGCTCAGCCAGACTAATGCAAATCAATCTGGTAGGCCCAGCAGGCTACATTTCAATGGAAGACGGTGCGGTAGGAGAATTTGTACAACGAAATGCCTATTACTCAGAAGGTGCATCTGGGATCATCAAAATGGGCGGGGACGACTACAAAAGTTCTCCAAGCCGAGTTACAGAAGCTGCCATTCGAGGTTTCTGGAAACAATACCACGACCATATGAGATGCTAACCATGGACACACTCACTGGACCAGCCGAAGTAATTCAGACAAGTGCAATCGCTCTCGATAAACTCGATTATGACGCATGGCTTGCGTGTTTTACAGAAGAATGCAGCTACGAGATTACAACGCATCAAAATGAGGTAAATCATTGGCCCTGCGGTCTAATGCATGCGTTTAGCAAAAATCAGTTAAGAGATCGCATCGCATCTATTACAACTGTAAATATTTATGAACCTCACCGGTACCGACATATTTTATCTCAATCACATCAATCGAAAGATAGTTTGAATAGCATTTGGATCACTGGATTCAGCGTCTACCGAATTACACTAGGCAAACCAACAATTCTTTTCGTGACTGGCGAATATCGAGACCAATTTAAATTCGAGCATTCTGGAGTGACAATTCTATCACGGCAGATCGTACTCGATAACGATCAAATCGATACACTATTGGCAATTCCCCTTTGAACCAGTTAAATCCAAAAATTGCATTGCCGATTGGCGATCCCTCTGGGATCGGACCAGAAATAGTGCTGAAAACACTTGCAGATAAGTCACCCAATACGGCGCAAGCAAACTGCACATTAATCGGCGATTGGATAGCGCTCGAAGCTCACGCTCGCGCGGCAAAAATCGACTTAAAACGCCTTAGTTCAAGTCATATCATGATCACTGGATCAATATATGAGTATGTTGAACCTAGCACCAAATTAAACGAGTCATTTATCATTGGTAACACCACTCCTGATTGCGGAAGGGCCTGCTTTCAATATGCTAAAATTGCAATCTCAGGAGCGATCGCCGGAAAATTCGAAGGTATTGCAGCGGCTCCTCATACAGAATTATCAATCAACCAAGCAGGTATCAAATTTAGCGGATACCCCAATCTTTTAGCCTCCATGATTGGGGGAGAGCACCCGATCAGCCTTTTAATGATCGGCGGCCACTTGGCTGTTATTCATGTCACACTGCATCAAAGCCTAGCCTCTGCCATCAAAGCAATCACCATCGATCGGGTGTTACAAACAATCCGTACTGCTTTCCAGTTTTTCAAGACACTTGAAAATGATCCGAAAATCGCAGTTTGCGGCCTTAACCCACATGCTGGAGAGGATGGCTTATTTGGCAATGAAGATATTGACTTGATTCTCCCGGCCATCCAAAGAGCGTGCTCAGAAAATATGAATGTTCTTGGTCCAGTATCTCCAGACTCTACTTTTCATCGAACTGATCTAGATTGCATTGTCGCGATGTACCACGATCAGGGCCACATCCCAGTAAAAACAATCGCACCTCGAACAAGCATCGCATTATCAATCGGAAGTAATATTCTTTTTGGTACAGTTGCTCATGGAAGTGCACTTGATATTTCCGGACAAGGTCAAGCCGATCATTCAGCTTTTGACCGCCTGCTGACCGAGATAATCACGAAGTCACACCTGAATAGCCATCAATAAACACAACGCTCCCGAACCGAGAAACATTAGTCGCTTGGCATAAGCTCCCGAGGTGCTCTTCAGAAGAGCGCTTGGCGACGAAGAAACCATTCCGTATGACAGCAGAGCCAATCCAACAGCGACGATACCAATGACAATCGTCGATTGCAGCCAACCACCTTCACCAATTAGGGCAGGCTGATAAATAAATATTATGGGCAATAAGTAGGCTGGAGCGGCAATTTTCATAGCCTCAACTGCTGTCTCCGTAATTCCAGAGCGAGCAAGATTTGCAGCAACGAATACACTTAAACACACGGGAGGCGTTAAGAAAGAAAGAGTCCCGAAATAAAATACGAATAAGTGAGCAGAAAGTTGGCTCACTCCGAATTCGATGAGTGCTGGCGCCACTAAACCAATCAAAATCACATAGGTAGCAGTTACTGGCACACCCATACCAAGAACTATGCAAGATAATGCTGAGATCGCTATGAGTATAGGCAAACTTCCATCAGCCATAGTCAAGATGATTCTGGATAAATTTGCACCAATACCTGACAAACTTAAGACACCCATAATGATTCCCGCAGCCCCACAAATGACAGCAATTTCAGTAATCTGAGGAGTCGCCTGCAGCAAAGCTTTGGCCCAAATT
>Ga0209192_10000338_pt1 | contig 49958 bp, 40 predicted proteins | sample ArcticOcean_MG_C_11_FD_187433 | JGI IMG/M metagenome (GOLD analysis project Ga0209192, IMG submission 187433) | Marine microbial communities from western Arctic Ocean - ArcticOcean_MG_CB2_154 (SPAdes) (version 2) | ecosystem: Environmental > Aquatic > Marine > Oceanic | place: Arctic Ocean... | reverse complement strand
GCATTTGCCCACAGCGTCAGACCCACTGTTTGATCAGCCAATCCAGGACGCCTGCCTACAATTTTTAGGCGACACGCGTCGACTCGGTTTCCAGGCCAGCAGACTAGTGTGTTTTTTATCCAAACAAAGCATTCGAACAAATCTGAATCTGGCAGATCAAGACCTCCGAAATATCGAGCGCTGGTTAATTCGGTCGGGCGCACGAAGAGGATTAGACGGTCACAAACACAGTCTTACCAGTGCACGAGATCGCATATTACGTGGCCTGATAATCGATCCCAATCTTGCCCTGGCTGCGGACGCAACACCAACCGAAGCGGTTGAAAATTCTCATGCTATCGACGCTTTACTGGGTTGTCTTAATGCGCAAAAGATGATCCTCGAGTTGCCGGACGTGATACTCATTAAAGATGGTCTGGATGCTTTTGCAATTTGCCTACAACAAATGACATTGGGCACGGTCAAGAATCTGGTAATGCCATCTATGCCAGATCACTTTCAAAAAATCACGACACCGATTGAAACGCTGATTGCTTGGTTCCAATCCACCATAAAAACAGCACTCTCACGACCTTTTTCTTTGAATGAGCAAGTCTCGATTAATTCGCCACAATCTGCTCGGGCGATTCCTTTATCAGCGTTAGCGATTCTTGGAGCGAACGACGGCACATTTCCATCTGAACAAAAAAATCACCCATGGGATCTGATAGCAAAAATGCCCCGCAGTGGTGACCCCAATGGTTCGGAGTCAGAGCGCCAGGTACTGCTAGATCTGATCTTGAATACATCCGATCGGCTCTGGATCAGCTGGATCGGCGAACACCCGGTAACTCTAAAAAAAGAGTTCCCTGGAAGCGGTATCTTCTCACTATTGCAAGCAATTGAATCAGTTCCGGAAAAACAAAAAGAATGGGTGCTAAAGCTTGATACAGGGCTATCAATGGCCACGCCAAAAAAAGGATCTGCAATCGAAGAACGCCAGCATTCCAATGAAATGCAGACACAATTTCAACTGCATGAATTTCTAAGTGCTGTCAAAGATCCAGCGACCACTTTTTTACGAGCAAAAGGGGCAAAAATCTCACATTCAAACGAAGACCAATTGCAACTTGAGCCGATCACGATTGATCCGCTGAATCGCTTTAAAATTCGCGATGCCTATTTGGGCTCAGGGGATCGACAGATTATCAGGGAAATACTTCTAAAAAATCCCGAAATACCTTCAGATCTTGATCTTGAGAGGCTTCTTGAAACCTATGCGCCAATAAACGTTCAAACGGCATTAAAAATCCCAGCCGAAGAATATCCAGCAGAAATTATCGAACTTTCTGGCATGCACTTAGAAATCATCGGACTAAAACGAGCCAATGTGCCGCGCTTAACAATCGACTCAAAATTTGAGAACCGCAGGACCCTTTCTGCGCTAATTGAATGCTTAGTCTGTTTTGCCATCGAAGAAAGTGATCAACCGATCGATATCGTTACATTTGAAAGTAAAGTCCATCCGTTCGGTCCAATATCACGCGCAGACTCACGGTTACTGCTGACAGCCTGGCTTTCAACATTCAAAACCATGACATCTTGTCCGGTGCCATTAATCTCTCCCATAGCAATCAAAACAGCGAAACAACTTAAAAAAGATCCAAATACGCGGCATTGGATTCACTGGTCTGACGACAGTCTCAATTACAGTCCTCAATTTAGGCGTCTGTTCTCAGACTCTCCATCCGTACACGCAGATCATACAGAGCTGGTAAGACAGTTAGTTCTGCCACTACTCGCCTATCTGGGAAAAGCTCGTGCAGCTTTTTAAACCAAACAACATTCCCATCAATGGACGCCAGCTCATTGAGGCGAGCGCGGGGACCGGGAAAACCTTCGCGTTGATGTCAATTGCGATCCGCATGATTGCAATTGAAGGTCGGCAAGCTCGGGAATTAATCTTGATGACGTTTACGCGAGCATCGACACGCGAACTCCGCGCTCGGATACGTGAGCGCATTATGGACGAACTTGCAGCTCTCCAAAACAACCGCTCTGAGCTTTTTACTCTTTATCCAAAAATGGATCCTCTGCACGCCTCCAAGCACTTGGAAATTGCGGCCCGAGAACTTGACGATATTGAAATTCAAACCATCCATGGTTTTGCTATCAAGGTGCTTTCAGAACTTGGACCAATTGTACAAATCAATCCAGCTACGCTCATTGATGATACTGAACTATTGTTACAAGAAGCTGCGCTTGATGTGTATCGTGACCTTAGGAATAAGAACGAACCAGAGCTTTTACAGCAGGTAACTGGAGGTTTGCCGCGATTTGTTCAACAGTCCAAGCTGGCATTAAAACCGGTGGATATCTGGTCACCTCCCGGAATAATTTGTCCTGATTTGCACCAAGCTAAAACGGAATATCAACAACGAGTCCGAGCCCTGACCAAAACCCGGGACGATTTAAAAAAAGCACCCGGGATTCCTGGAAAAACGATCGACAAATATTGTGATCAGGCAGAATCCGCCCCGGGCCCCTGGGCAATTGACAAAACAACAGTGGACTATTTCAAAAAAAAGGGCACCGTGCTACCCCAGTATGGTTTTGACGAATGGGCCAACCTATCTCGACCGACAGAGATCGAAATTCAATTTCTTGCCTTCGCATTACGGCAAGTTCGCACTAAATACTTGGCAATCTTAAGCCAAAGAGGACTCTCCGATCAGGATCAGATCGTTGAACAAGCAGCACGTGTCGCGCAATTAACCAGCTCATTTTTGCTTCCAAAACATCGGGTGGTTTTAGTCGATGAATTTCAAGACACAGACCGACACCAATGGACCATGCTTGATGCTCTGTACCCAGATACCACCGATCGCCTATTTGTGATGGTCGGAGATCCAAAACAAGCCATTTATCGCTTCCGCGGAGCTGATACCGGATTCTATTTCCGTATTCGCAACCAACTAACGGTCAAAGCTAGATGGACCCTTGATACCGTTTACAGATCCGCCGAAACGATCATTCAAGGACTCAACACGCTTTATGATCCAGCTCATACGGTTGGAAAACGACTAGAATCAAAGAATATGCGGGCCAGTAAACGTCAAGATATTCAATCGCTTACACTCAACGGAAACTCCTTTGAAGGCTTTCAATGGTGCGAAGGATTGAATGCGGAGCAAGTTGTTGCTTTAGTGGTGCAACTCACAGCGCTTGGACAAGAGTCAAAACTACTTTGCCAAGGCGTGCCAGTAGAAGCATCCGATATTGGGATTCTAGTACAAGGGCGGGAGCTTGCAAAAAGGATCAAACGAGGGGGGGAAGAAAAAGGACTGTTGTTTCATTATGCGGACCGAAACAGCGTATTTACACATGCAATTTGTCGAGAAATGGTGGCCATATTCGAGGCCATTGCTAACCCAGGTAATTTAAACAAGATCGCGAGCGCGGGAACGACCTCTATTGCCGGATTGGACCTTCGCGTTCATGGCATCCTATTCGAACACCCAAGGTTTCAATCATTTCAACAGACCATAATCAAAGCACGGGAACTTTGGTACCAAGACGGTCCAACCGCTGCAATCACTCAAATTCTTGCGCACTGCAAAATACCAGAGCGGCTGCCGCGCACGCTTCAGGGACTCGAGGATTGGACAGATTTAAGCCAATGCTTAGAAATTTTTGGCGATGAAGCAACCGGACTCAGTCCATTTGAAGCGGCACGATGGTGGATGCAACAAGCAACAGATCACACGCAAGCGAGCGACACCAGAAAACCGCGGACACCATCAAGGGAGGGGCTCGTAACTATCGGGACCATTCATGGGGCAAAAGGACTCGAGTATCCGATCGTTATTGTGGCAGGGGAAATCAAAACAAAAATCCTATCCTCTCAGTCGTATGCCTTTGATTATTGTACTGACGATGGGCTCACTCTCGATTTTAGGCCACAAGCAATTGAGTTTGCCACGCTGGACCAGACGGAAGACATCAGACGGCTGACCTATGTGGCACTAACCCGGGCAAGACATGCGGTTTTTTGCGCCCTCCCTCGTGACAAAACCTCACTAGATGAACTTTACAATCACCGTGAAATCACTGATCTAGGTATTCATCATGCTTTATTTGAGATCAGTCCAATAAGTACCTCAGAACATAATTTTCAACCACCTATTGATGAACAACTAGAGCTAAACCAAGCCCAGCCGTCGGGGTGGTTTTTTAGAAGCTTTTCAAGCATGGTCCGCCATGATCTAAGCCCAGACCGCTATATCCGCGCTAAAGATGAATACGTAGCCGATGAAATCAGCCCACGTACAGGTAGCAATTGGCATGGCATTCCGGGAGGCGTAGAAACAGGGAATTTTATCCACGAAATTTTAGAGTACGACTCAAGACGAAACTACGCCAAGGAAGAGCGAGAGCAACTAATTGATCGCCTGTGGCCTGCCCATCTGGAACGTCATTTTTTCCCTGATATCGTAAAATGGATTACTTCAATTCGGGAGACATTTCTGCCACCAGGGATATCTCTTTCGAACTTAGTATTAACGCAAAAACGACCTGAACCCCAATTTCAGTTGCCTTTGAAGCCTGGATTAACGACTGAAGCCCTATTTCAAAGCTTTGCTTCGCTACCTTGGTGGATCTCGCCATCAGAATTGCCACATGGATCGCTCGAAGGCCAATTAATAGGATTTATTGATCTCGTTTATGAAGCCGAGAATCGGTTTTATATTTTAGACTATAAGACCAACATGCTAGGCGAGACCGGTGCCAACTATACCTCTGAAATAATCACACAAACTATGCTGGCGTCGCACTATCAAGCACAAGCAGCGATCTATGGCTTAGCCCTGCATCGCTGGCTAACGCAACGCAAGCCCGGGTACGATCCAAATCAACACTTGGGATCGGCGGTATATCTTTTTTGTCGCGGAATCGATGGCCCGTCGAAGGGGATATGGTCAGCACCACTCGATGCCAACGCCATTTTAGAAATTGAAGCAAGGTGTCTTGATGCACCCACACACTGAAACAGCAATACTGGACTACCTCATCAAAAGAGGTTTACCTGTTTCATTGGCGCCATTAATACGACGCCTATTTGTTAACATATCAGAAGGTCACACAGCGCTGGAACTCAGTACTCAAGAATTTGATTTGTTCGAAAAATCAGCGTTTGATCTATTACAGTCAGAATACAGCCCCTTAAGTATGGCATCAAAGTTTTTGCAAACGAACCGTCATGCAGAGCAAGAAAAGCGTGTCGCCAAGGCCTTGCTCTCCCGTTTAGATCAGCGCAGGGATATCGTGGTTAACCCTATCAATTTCATGCCCCACGCAGATCCATCACAATTAAAGGCCATTTATGGCGCGTCATTGCTTGGCTTCGCTCTAATTCTCGGTGGTCCTGGAACAGGAAAAACGTCCGCCGCAGCGGCCATCTTAATGGCTAAAATTAAACAGTTTGATTTATCAGTTCACGATCTTGCAGTCTTAGCTCCGACCGGCAAAGCGGCGGTACGTCTGACTAGTTCGATGAAGTCAGCTCAGGAATTGGCGGATGAAACAACTCAACAAATGGTCATTCCCGATGCAACCACTATTCATAGACAGCTCAACGTGCTCAGAGAGAAGAAACTAGTCTTAGTCGATGAGGGATCAATGGTGTCATTAGAGCTCATGGACAGGTTATTAACTGCCATGGACCCGAAAGCACATCTTATTCTGATGGGCGATCCAAACCAGCTGGCAAGCGTGGAGGCCGGAACTATTTTATCAACGCTCGCAAAACATAAGGCCTTCACAGACTCCCGATTCACCCTCACAAAGCGCCATCGCAGTGGTCATATGAACGGATTATCGGAACTACAAGACCTTTGCTTAGCAGGCGATAGTGATGGGTTCATTGATGCACTTAAAGAAACGAACTCAACTTGGATTGCACCGCCAAACGACAAATCACTTGTCAATCTAATTACAAAACACTATCAACCATACCTCGTAAAGTGCCTTGATTCCAACTATTCGCAAACGCCTGAATTTCAATGCCTAAGCGCTATGAGCCATGGTATTGGCGGGCGCCATTGGGTAAATCGCGTCGTGCAAGATTTAGCTAATCGTCTCGGACTTGAAGGGCGCGGCACACGGATTCTCGTTACTGAGAACCAGCCGATATTAGATATTTATAACGGTGACATTGGGGTTCTATTAGACCCGATTTCTTCAAATCAAACGCTGGTTTCATTTGCACATCGCGACCAGCCATTACATCTGAATCAAATCGCTAATTACGAAATAGCATTTTCCGTGAGCATCCACCGTGCACAAGGATCTGAATACCAAGATGTGGCCGTCTGCCTGCCGGAACCTACACAAAATAGCGCGTTTATTCCAAGCAGAGAGCTTGTTTATACCGCAGTGACTCGTGCAAAGCGGTCGCTCCATTTATTTTCAAGCGAATCGCTGTTAAGGCGCGCTTTGGCTCAACAAACCAAGCGAACTAGCTGCTTAGATCTCTTCTTGAAAGCGCCCTGAGAGGGTAGACTTAAAAACTTAAAAATAATTTTGAGGAGTTGCTGTGGATTTTGACGAACAAGAACCAAACCCAGAAGGTGAATTGATCCTGCGTGTCATCGCCCATCCAAGGTTTACTAATGCGCTTGGGGATATTTATGCAGGCTGGCTATTAGACCAAATGGATCAAGCCGCAGCGCAAGTTGCTATGCGAGCCAGCGGCGGACGATGCGCTACTGTGTCGATAGACAACGTAGACTTTGTGGCCCCAGTGCCAGTCGGATCTGAAATCTCTATCTATGGTGAACTCGAAGATATCGGCCGCTCATCGATGCAAATTCGAATTGAAGTTTGGATCAGCGAGTGCGGGAAAGGAAGTTCTAAATCCACAGAAACTAGATTCGTCTTCGTCGCGATTGATTCAAACGGACAGATACGACAAGCTCAGGATCATTCGGGCTGATCAGCCAAGTTGTACCAATTTAGCGTATTGAGCTACTAACCACTTAGCATCACCGTCATCAAATTTAACCTTTACTTTGAGTTGTGGTCCTGAACCCTCAAAGTCAACCACAGTGCCCTCTCCAAACAGACCATGATCAACGCGCGAGCCAATGCCAAAACCGATGCCATGATCAACACTGTCGTCCCAATTTTTAACACGCGGATGACGCTGTGGACGAAAAGCCGGAGCAGCCCCGAAACTTGAAGCCCCAAACGGACGAGAGATTTGTGATTCCAATCGCACTTCTTCGATACAGTCTTCTGGGATTTCCTTTATGAATCGCGATAGTATCCCGTAATGTTCTCGGCCATTCAGTCGACGGGATTCAGCATAGGTCACCGTTAAATGGCTCATCGCACGAGTGACACCGACATAGGCAAGTCTTCTTTCTTCCTCCAATCCGCCGGCAGAGTCCATACTCATTCGATGCGGAAATAATTCCTCCTCAGCTCCAACTAAAAATACATCCTGAAACTCAAGACCTTTTGCAGAATGAAGGGTCATCAATTGCACTGCATCGGCATCAGGATCGGCCTGAGTATCTCCCGCATCTAAACTCGCCTGAGATAAAAACTGAAGTAAAACTGAAGCCTCATCATCCTCCGGTTCGAATGCTCGACAAGCGCTTACAAGCTCATTCAAGTTATCAATCCGAGTCTGCCCGCGCTCTCCTTTTTCTGATCCGTGATGAGCGATCAAGCCAGCTGTATCAATGACCAAACGAGCAAGTTCGGATAAATCGAGGTCAAGGGCTTTTTGGTCCATTGTTTCAATCAATGTAATAAAAGAAGCAACTGCAGATTTAGCTCGGCTTGATAAACCATCTGCTGTCGTCAAGCGGTTCGCAGCCTCCCAAAGGCCTGATCCCTCGTCCCGGGCATCGGTACGAATGTGGTCTATAGTTTTTTCGCCGATACCTCGGGGCGGAACGTTAATGACGCGCTCGAAAGCGGTATCATCAAAACGATTCTGAATTAAACGCAGGTACATCAAGGCATTTTTGATTTCGAGGCGCTCGTAAAATCTCTGCCCGCCATAGATTCGATACGGAATGGCAGCCCGAAGCAGTGCGTCCTCCAAGACACGAGACTGAGCATTCGATCGGTATAGAATAGCCAGATCCGAGTAACGCCGACCCTGATCTATGGATGCATTAATGCGATTGGCCACAAAACGCGCTTCATCTTGTTCATTAAATGCGGCGTAGAGCGAGATCAGGTCGCCAGTGCCGCGCTCCGTCCACAGTTCCTTACCCAGTCGATCGGGATTATTTGAAATGACAGCATTAGCTGCTCTAAGAATGACTTCTGTTGAGCGATAATTCTGCTCAAGACGAATCGTAGAGATCGGCGCAAAATCTTTAGCGAATCGATGAATATTCTCTATCTTCGCACCACGCCAGCCATAAATTGATTGATCGTCGTCACCAACCGCCATAACCGCAGTCTTTGGGCTAGCAAGTAACCGAATCCAAGCATACTGAATTGTATTAGTATCCTGAAATTCATCAATTAATAAATGACGAAAACGATCTTGATAGTGATCTTTAAGGCTTTGATTGTCGCGAAGTGTCTCGAATGTCCGAAAGAGAAGTTCTCCAAAATCCACCAGGTTCTGAGCCCTGCATTGCTCGTCGTAGGCGGTGTATAACTGGATTAGCGTATCATTGTAGTAGTCACGTCCCGTTTGCAGGTGATGGTGGCGCTGGCCTTCATCTTTACAACCATTAATAAAGGAAGCGACGGCGCGGGGTTTGAATTTTGCATCATCAAGATTGTTTGCAGCGATCAAACGTTTCAGCATCCGATTTTGATCATCAGAGTCCAAAATCAAAAATTGTTCGGACAATCCAGCATCTTTCCAGTGGGTTCGAAGAAACCGGTGGGCAAGCCCATGAAAAGTGCCAACCCACATGCTATATAAAGATCGGCCAACAGCTTTCTCAAGCCGCTCACGCATTTCACGAGCAGCCTTATTGGTGAACGTTACGGCCAATAAGGCATGCGGAGACAGTCCGTGATCACGCATGAGATATGCCATACGCTCAACAAGAACACGGGTTTTTCCAGACCCAGCTCCAGCAATTACCAAAATATTTTTAGAGGGGGCCGTTACAGCTTCTATTTGGGGGGGGTTCAATAGCATGCATCATTGTAGCTGTTTTTCAGAGTTTCTACAGACGTCTTTGAGCTAACATCTACCCACTCACTTCATAAATAAAATCGCATACCGATCGCAATGGACCATCCATGAGCTAGGCACCATGCTCATATACTCATTAAACGTCAGGTCTATTCAAGCAATAAAAAGGCAAGCATCCCGAAGCCATCTAAGCCCAGGAATGTTTGCCTCCAGAAAATCAAGCCCTTAAATCGAAACGATCTGCATCCATTACCTTATTCCAAGCAGCAATGAAGTCACGAACGAATTTATCCTTTCCATCATTTTGTGCGTAGATCTCAGCAATCGCCCGAAGCTCAGAATTTGAACCAAAAACTAGATCGGTTCTTGAGCCGGTTCGCTCAACAACTCCGGTTCCACGATTTTTAGCTTCGTAAGAATTAAATCCAGCCGCTATCCACTCCACGTCCATAGCCAGAAGCGTTTTGAACCAACTATTGTCCAGGGAGTCTCCGTTCGTCCAAAGGCCTTCTACGGAACCACTTACGCCCAACGAACGCAGCCCACCAACAAGAACCGTCATTTCTACGGGATTCAAGCCCAGGAGCTGGGCCTTGTCCAGCATCATTTCCTCTGGGCTTACGGAGAACTCTTTCTCGGAATAGTTTCGAAAACCATCTGCTCTTGGCTCGAGTAGATCGAAAGAAGTAACATCAGTAACGTGCTGACTTGCATCCCCTCGACCTGTTGTTACTGGAACCTCGGCGTTACTTGCACGTTCAATAGCAACCGCACCGCCAATGACAATCACGTCAGCAATACTTGCACCAGTTTGTGAGGCAATAACGGCGTATTCATTGAGTACTTTTGCTAACTGTTCTGGCTTATTGGCGCCCCAACTCTTCTGAGGTGCCAGGCGAATACGAGCACCGTTGGCGCCACCGCGCAGATCTGAACCTCTGAACGTGCTGGCACTGGCCCATGATGTTTCAACCATTTCTGTGATGGTTAAATCAGTCTCAGCGATAAGCTTTTTAACGGAGGCAATTTCACCTTCATTCAGACGTTTTCCGGCCGGGGTAGGATCTTGCCAAACATATTCGGCATCATTGTAATCACCCGCAGCATAGTTCGATTTAGGGCCCATGTCCCGGTGTAGTAATTTGAACCATGCCCGAGCAAATGCGGCACCAAACTCTTCCGGGTTTGCGAGGAACTGCTTACAGATCACCCTATAGGCTGGGTCAGTTTTGAGCGCCATATCAGCAGTTGTCATCATTGGCGTGACCTTCGTACTTCCATCGACCTCTGGAGCCAAGTCTTCGCTACTAATCCCAGCCGGATGCCAAATATTTGCGCCGGCCGGTGATTTAGTTAGAGTCCATTCATACTTAAACAGCAGCTCAAGATACCCCATGTCCCATCGAATCGGATTGCTAGTCCACGGACCTTCAATACCACTAGTAATTGCATCCACGCCCTTGCCAGTACGATGGCTGCTCAACCAACCAAAGCCCATCGCCTCTATCGGCGCTCCTTCGGGCTCCACGCCAACAGCATCTCCCGGTCCATTTCCGTGGGCTTTACCGAAGGTATGTCCACCAGCCACAAGCGCAACCGTCTCTTCATCATTCATCGCCATGCGCGCAAATGTTTCCCTAATATCCTGAGCCGAAAGGGCTGGATCAGGATTCCCGTTTGGTCCTTCGGGATTAACATAAATAAGGCCCATTTGAACCGCAGCTAAGGGATTTTCAAGGTCTTGACGCGTAGCGCCGTATCGGTCGTCCCCAAGCCAGGCGTCCTCAGCACCCCAGTAAATATCTTTCTCTGGATGCCAGATATCCACTCGACCAAGCGCGGTCCCATGATTGGGACCGCCCATATCTTCAATAGCGACATTGCCAGCCAAAACGAGCAGATCGGCCCAACTGAGTCGGTTTCCATATTTTTCTTTAATTGGCCACAACAGTCTTCGGGCTTTATCAAGATTTCCGTTATCCGGCCAACTATTCAGAGGCGCAAAACGCTGGGCTCCAGTCCCCGCACCTCCGCGACCGTCACCCGTTCTGTAAGTGCCAGCAGCGTGCCACGTCAAGCGAATGAAAAATGGGCCATAATGCCCATAATCAGCAGGCCACCAATCTTGGCTAGTTCGCATTACTTGTTGGATATCAGACTTAACTTGATCGATGTCCAAAGACTTTACCGACTCACGATAATTCTCGTCATGAACGGGATTACTCTTCGTGTCATGCTGCCTTAGAATGTCCAAATTAAGTTGATTCGGCCACCAATCTTTGTTTTGCGTCCCCTTATTCGGCGTGGTTGTTGAGCCATGCATAAAGGGGCATTTTCCTGAAGTTGACATAAGCTTTCCTCGATTATTTTTATAAATATAGATAAGGCTGACTGTCATAGATAACATCAATCTATAGAATACTTTTCGATTGTATAATTAAATTTATTAATGATGAAGATAGAACAATTCTATTTGTGAATAGATGGGCCTGCTTTAGACTAAAGTAGATGACTAGGAGATTTTTAACTTTCTAGAATCACTAATAAAAGTCTCGTTTAACCATTTTTGGAGAAGCAGAATGGAACTAAAAGGCACAAAAACTGAAGAAAGTCTAAAAGCTGCATTTGCGGGTGAATCAAAAGCAAACCGTCGCTACCTCTACTTCGCAAATATGGCAGATATTGAAGGCGCTCCTGAAGTCGCTAATATCTTCCGAAATACTGCCGAAGGCGAAACAGGCCACGCCCACGGACACATGGAGTATCTTATTAAAGGTGGTTCAGGTGATCCAGAAACTGGCCTAGCTGCCAATAACGTGGCAGAGGCGCTTGAGTCTGCAATAGCAGGTGAAACGCATGAGTACACAGACATGTATCCTGGAATGGCGAAGGCCGCTCGCGAAGAAGGTTTTGACGAAATCGCTGATTGGTTCGAAACACTTGCAAAAGCGGAGCGTAGCCACGCAAATAAATTCCAGAAAACTCTGGACGCATATAAAGCTGAAGCTTAAATCGATAGAGAATCAGGGTTATTACCCTGATTCTCTTCGGCCGAGGAGGCAATAATGGCAGCAGAAAAAAAACGTGAGGGGAATCTCGAAGCTCCTACCCGCCACCCAATTGATTGGACCAATCCGAATTATTATGATGAAGAGAAGTTAAACGCTGAACTCGAGCGGGTTTTTGATATATGTCACGGATGTCGCCGCTGCCTCAGCCTCTGCAACTCATTCCCAACACTTTTCGATTTGATCGATGATAGCGAGACCATGGAAGTGGATGGTGTCGCAAAAGAGGACTACGTTAAGGTCGTTGATGAGTGCTATCTGTGTGATATGTGCTACATGGCAAAATGTCCATACGTTCCGCCCCATCCATTCAATGTTGATTTTCCACACTTGATGTTGCAGGCCAAGGCCATAAAGCATCAAAAAGAAGGCATGTCGATTCGCGATAAAATACTTTCCGACACAGATGGACTCGGTAAGTTAGCCGGAATCCCACTGATCACTGAAACTGTAAATGCAGTGAGCCACTGGAAACCTGTACGAAAGGTTATGCAGAACGTGCTAGACGTTCATGAAAAAGCATGGATACCAGATTTTGCGCCGAAAACGCTACGGCAAATGATTAAAAATTGCGAAGCCGCTGAAGTCAGAAATGGTCAAAAGACACCCGGGAAAGTCGCGATCTTCGCAACGTGCTACATCAACTACAACGAACCCGGCATCGGTCAAGACCTGATCAAGATACTCGAACACAATAATATTCCCTGGGTTGTTGCTGAAAAAGAAGTGTGCTGCGGTATGCCTAAATTAGAGCAAGGAGACTTGGATGCAGTTGATCGCCTGAAGCGCATCAATATTCCGCACCTTGCTAAACTGGCTCGCGAAGGTTACGCAATCTTGGCAGGAGTCCCATCTTGTACGCTTATGTTTAAGCAAGAAATTCCGCTTATGTATCCAAATGATGAGGATGTTCAAGCAGTCAAAGCTGCCTTCTGGGATCCATTCGGATATTTTATTGCTCGCACAAAAGACGGTCTAATGGACACCGAATTTCAAGAAGGATTAGGAGCCGTTTCCTATCAAGCGCCCTGCCATGGCCGGGTACAAAATATCGGCAAAAAGACAGAGGAGTTTTTAAAGCTTATTCCTGATACGGAGGTTAAAACCACTGAACGCTGCTCTGGGCATGCTGGCACCTACGGAGTCAAGAAGGAATTTCACGAAACCTCAATGAAAATTGGTAAGCCGGTGTTCCGAGCAATGAACGAAAATAATCCTGATTACATCTCAAGCGACTGCCCCTTGGGCGGACATCACATTGCTCAGGGTATTCGCGAAAACCATAACAACGAGCCTACATTGGCTCATCCGTTGTCACTCGTTGCAAAAGCATATGGATTAAATAAGGAATGAATATGCCAAAAATTAAACGCGGATCATTACTTTCTTTAGAGGAGTATGCGCGAAGACGCGACGAAATTCGCAAGCAAGCGATGAAACTAAAACGCATCAGAAAGGTTTTTATTGGGCCCGATATGACACTGCACTTCGAAAGCGAAGAAACCATGCGATATCAAATTCAAGAAGTACTCCGTGTTGAAAAAACATTTGATGAAGCCGGCATTCAGGACGAGCTTGACGCGTACAACCCGCTTATTCCAGATGGAAACAATCTGAAATGCACTCAAATGATCGAATTCCCAGACGAAGAAGAACGGGCATTGCGACTTGCTGAACTCGTCGGCATTGAAAATCGTACTTACATACAGGTCCAAGGATTTGAGCGGGTTTACGCAATTGCTGATGAAGATCTTGAACGATCAAACCAAGAAAAAACTAGTGCGGTTCACTTTTCACGGTTCAATTTTTCGGCGGAAATGATCACAGCCATTAAGCAGGCAACGCCCATTGCAGTCGGTGTAGACCACCCCAACTACAATTTTCATGTTGATGAAATTGATCCAGAAACTCAAGGATCCCTAACTGCAGATTTTGTATAACTGATTGATGCATCTACCTGCACGGCTCAGTCTTTGACTGAGCTTTTTATCTAGTTTAAACGAAAAAATCCATCCTCTATTCTAAAAAGTCTCGAAACATTATGGTTCTATACGTAGAGTATCAATTAGACACACAATCGATAAAAAAATTTCGGAGAAAAATATGAAAAAACTCGCTCTCGCAATTGCTGGCGCTGCCCTCCTCTCATCGTCATTAGTCATCGCTGGAGGACACGCAAATAACGTAAAAATAGGTATCGTTCTTGGCTTCACTGGTCCTGCCGAATCACTTGCTGAATCAATGGCTCGTGGTGCAGAACTTGCCATAAAAGAAATATCCGCTTCAGGGATGTTGCTCGATAACGCCAAAGTTAGTTATGTCCGTGCAGACTCCACGTGTGTAGATGCTTCTGCTGCCGCTGCCGCAGCAGAACGTGTAATCGGATCAGACAAAGTTGATGCCATAATTGGTGCGCTATGTTCTGGCGCAACTATTTCTATTCTGCAGAATGTCGCCATGCCGAAGGGAGTTCTTCTATTTTCACCTTCAGCAACATCCCCTGCCCTATCAACGCTTGAGGACAACGATCTCTTTTTCCGTGCGTCTCCATCAGATGCACGCCAGGGCCAAGTAATTTCCGAATTACTTCAAGAAAAAGGAATCCGGTCAATTGCCATGACATATACGAATAATGATTACGGCAAAGGACTAGCCGATGCTATTCAATCTAATTTTGAATCAGCAGGTGGCAAGATCACAATCAATATCCCACACGAGGATGGCAAGGGTGACTATGGCGCCGAGGTTGGAGCACTTGCTCAAGCTGGAGGCGATATATTAGTAGTAGTTGGATACTTAGATCAGGGTGGAAAAGGCATCATTCAGTCGTCTCTCGACGTTGGCGCTTTTGATAATTTCTTTCTTCCTGACGCGATGATTGGTGAAAGCTTAATCAAAGCAATCGGGCCAGATCTCAATGGATCAATTGGAACAGTGCCAGGAACAGATTCAAATGGCGCACAAATTTATGCTCAGATGGCTGAAAAAGATGGCTTCACAGCAGGTCCATACTCACCTGAGGCTTATGATGCTGCAGCGTTAACGTTGCTAGCAATGCAAGCTGCTGATTCAAAGGATAGCGACAAAGTTAAAGCAAAAGTCTTTGATGTCGCTAATGCTCCAGGAGTCAAAATCCTTCCGGGTGAACTCGGAAAAGCTTTAAAAATCCTAAAGAATGGTGGAGAAATCGACTACGTTGGAGCTACTGCGGTTGAACTCATTGGTGGAGGCGAATCCTCTGGGAGTTACCGCGAAATTCTAGTGAAAGACGGGAAAAATACGACAGTTCGGTACCGTTAACCGATAAGGAAAAAGCGGCTCAGAATATTTCTCTGAACCGCTTTTTTTACACAACATGATTGTTGTAAAAAATCTTCACAAGCACTTTGGGGGCGTACAAGCTGTCAATGGTGTCAATCTATCAATCGCCAAAGCCTCTATCACTGGCCTTATTGGCCCGAACGGGGCAGGCAAAACCACTCTGTTCAATGTGATTGCTGGGCTATATCAACCAACATCCGGCAACGTTTATCTGGAAAATGATGACATCACCAGTTTGGCGCCACACAAACTATTTAATAAAGGCGTACTCAGAACCTTTCAACTTGCACATGAATTTACAACCTTAACAGTGCGTGAAAACCTCATGATGGTGCCGCCCAACCAAGTCGGCGAAAGTCTTCTGAATACATGGCTTCGGCCTAATCTCGTAAAAGCCAACGAAGAAGCCGTCCGAGCCAAAGCGAATGAAGTAATGAAATTTTTAGAGATCGATCAGCTCTCTGATGAATTTGCAGGCAACCTTTCTGGTGGCCAAAAGAAACTCTTAGAACTTGGCCGAACCATGATGGTCGACGCCAAGATCGTATTTTTAGATGAAGTAGGCGCTGGCGTTAACCGGACGCTCTTGCACAAAATAGGCGATGCAATTCTCAAACTGAATCAAGAACGAAACTACACCTTCTGTTTAATTGAACATGATATGGAATTTGTTACCCGACTTTGTAATCCAGTAATCTGTATGGCGGAAGGTTCGGTCTTAACAGAAGGCACGGTTGACGAAGTCAGAAATAATGAACAAGTAATCGAGGCCTATCTAGGCACCGGCCAAAGACATAAACGGTAGAAATGAGCTTTTTTGTTGGACGAGATATGACAGGCGGATATGGTGCAGCAGATATTTTGCATGACTGCACCATTGGCGTTGAAAAAGGCCAAATCGCGGTTGTAGTTGGTCCCAACGGCGCCGGGAAATCGACTGCCATGAAAGCAGTGTTTGGCATGCTTCCTTTGCGCAGTGGACAGGTAATTTTTAATGGTGAAGATGTCACCCAGTTAAAGCCTGAAGACCGCGTCTTAAGAGGTATGAGTTTTGTCCCACAAAATCAAAACGTCTTCACATCGATGAGTGTCGAAGAAAACCTCGAAATGGGGGCATTTATCCGGACCGATGACATTACTGATTCGCTTAATCAAGTGTATGACCTGTTTCCTGTTCTGAAAGAGAAAAGAAAGCAGCCGGCGGGTCAATTGTCTGGCGGGCAAAGGCAGCAAGTGGCGGTAGGGCGGGCACTGATGACTCAGCCAAAGGTATTAATGCTGGACGAGCCGACAGCCGGTGTTTCACCTATTGTAATGGATGAGCTTTTCGATCGAATCATCGAGATCGCACGTATGGGTGTGGCCATTTTGATGGTCGAGCAAAATGCAAAGCAGGCGCTAGAAATTGCAGATAAGGGTTTCGTGTTGGTTCAAGGCCATAATAAATTTACAAATTCCGGTAAAGCTCTTCTCGCCAACCAAGAAGTCAGACGCGCTTTTTTAGGGGGATAATTGATGACTGATCTTCTCAATGCCATCGTTCTACTCAGCAACTTTCTCATTATCCCCGGGCTAACATATGGCTCACAGTTAGCACTCGGCGCACTCGGTGTGACATTGGTCTATGGAGTACTTCGATTTTCTAATTTTGGACACGGCGAGACTATGTCCTTCGGTGCAATGGTCACCATCCTGACGACATGGGGTCTCCAGAGCATAGGAGTCTCTATCCACCCGCTACCAACAGCACTGATAGCGATCCCCGTTGGCATTATTGTTACAATCTTTTTCACCCTCCTAATTGACCAAACTGTCTACAAATACCATCGGACACGTAAAGCAAACCCCGTAACATTTCTTATCGTATCAATTGGCGTGATGTTTTTTATGGGGGGCCTGATCCGTTTCATTATTGGGCCTGGCGATCAAATCTTTTTTGACGGCACTCGATTTATTCTTAAAGCGAAAGAATTCAAAGAGCTCACCGGCTTAGATGAGGGGTTGTCTCTGAAAATGACTCAAGGTGTCACTATTATCACCGCTATTATCATTGTTGCTGGGTTGTTCTGGTTCTTAAACCACACACGGACCGGAAAATCCATGCGGGCCTATTCAGACAACGAAAATCTTGCGCTATTGTCTGGTATTAATCCACGAAAAGTAGTCTTAGTCACTTGGATCTTAGTGGCAACTTTAGCCACCATCGCAGGCACGCTCTATGGCCTAGATAAGAGCTTTAAGCCTTTTGTTTACATGCAGCTCTTGTTACCCATTTTTGCCTCAGCAATTGTCGGCGGCGTTGGCAATCCAGTTGGTGCCATTGTTGGTGGCTATGTGATCGCCTTCAGTGAATTAATTATGACCTTTGCCTACAAAAAAGTGGTTTTGTATCTCGCGCCTGAGGGCACTACCGTTGACTCATTAATCCAACTTCTGGGAACCAACTATAAAATTGCGGTGTCCTTCATCATCCTTGTGATTGTCTTGATTATTCGACCAACCGGAATTTTTCAAGGAAAAACACTTTAGTGAAGGCATCATTCTTTCAAAAACATCGATCTGTTTTGCTGTTTAGCTTCATGGGAACATTGCTAATTCTGGTGGGAGTTTTTCAAAGTTGGTCGGTAGCGCTTACCATTTTCAACCTTTGCTTAGTAAGCGCAATTATGGCTTTGGGTGTCAATATACAATGGGGCTATGCAGGGCTTTTCAATGTAGGAGTTATGGGATTTGCCGCACTCGGCGGCCTTGCCAGTGTTCTAATTTCCATGCCCCGCGTCGACGAGGCATGGAAAGCTGGAGGTTTTGGAATACTTGCAGGATTTCTGATCATTGTCACCACGGTCATGACATGCCTTATAATCTGGCCAAAAATCAAAAAAAATAAAAGATGGCGATATTGGATTATTTTTATATTAGTGATTCTTGGTTATTCCGGCCTTCGCATTTTCTTTGATCCTGGCGTCCGCGCTATCGAGGACGTCAATCCATCCGTAACTGGGTATCTGGGAGGCCTCGGATTACCGATTTTAGTTGCTTGGCCAGTCGGAGGGATCTTAGCTGCTGGAGTCGCGTTTGTAATTGGGAAAGTTGCACTTGGACTACGGTCCGATTATCTGGCCATCGCGACATTAGGTATTTCTGAAATTATTATAATAATAATAAAAAATGAAGAATGGTTGACTCGAGGTGTCAAGAACGTAAACGGCCTTCCACGGCCGGTTCCATATGAGGTAGATCTTCAACAAGCTGCCTGGTTTCAGGACTGGGCTTTATTTTTAGATCTCCCTCTCGACGATGCATCTTCGTTACTCGTTAAAGTCTGTTACGCATTATTATTTATCGTTGTAATTGCAGTCCTTCTTTGGCTTTCAGAAACAGCGCTTAGGTCCCCTTGGGGCCGGATGATGAGAGCAATTCGAGACAACGAGGTAGCTGCCGGCGCTATGGGTAAAAATGTTACATGGCAGCACCTTAGAGTATTTGTTATCGGGTCAGCAGTGATCGGTATGGCGGGTGCCATGCTCACCACGTTAGATGGTCAATTCACCCCGGTTGGCTATCAGCCTCTTCGATTCACGTTTCTCATTTGGGTTATGGTCATAATTGGTGGCTCTGGGAATAATTGGGGTGCCATTCTTGGAGGGTTCTTTATTTGGTTTTTCTGGATTGAAGCTGAACCAATTGGACTTTGGATTATCGCCCACCTTACCTCATCAATGGAACCAGCAAGTCCAATTAGGGCTCATTTATTAGAGGGCGCAGCACATATGAGATTGATGACTGTGGGCATAATTCTGTTAGTAACACTAAGGTATGCCCCTGAAGGATTAATTCCTGAGAAAAAACGCATGTGATCTCCACGCGATTGATAAAGCATTAAGACAACCGTAATCTTTCCCAATCTCTTTTGGAATTTCTCACGCACATTGGACGAGCGCTGGCGAATCACTGGCCGCTCCAATTAGCTTTTCGCTTGGCAAAAAAAGCATCAATACCTTCAGCAAAATCTTGGCTCAAATAACAGTGGGTGATCAGATCCTCATCCTCTGGAAGAACTTGGCCAGCCAATCGTCTCAGCCCTTCACGAGTTGTAGATATAGTTCTCGGTGCGAGGGTCATTAGATGAGAGGCTAAAGCTCTCGCTCGCTGATCACAGGAAATCAAATCAGGTAGGACCTCTGAAATAAAACCGCTCACTATCAGTGAATCAATCTCAATAAAATTTGCCGTTAAAAGTAAATAACGTACACGAGATTCACCAAGCAATCGAACCAATCTATTGAGGTTTGCAACCGACAGACAATTACCAAGCGTACGCGCCATTGGCATTCCAAAACGGATATCCGGTGTTGAAAGACGAATGTCAGCAGCGGCAGCGATAGCGGCGCCCCCGCCCGCAACAACACCATGCAACGAGGCAATGACAGGAACAGGTGATTGTTCAACCGCCTGTATCACTCGGCCAATCATAGCCTCATATTCAATCGCATCCTGGGTTGAATGAAATTCCCTAAACTTGGATATATCAGTTCCTGAGGCGAACGCTTTCTCACCCTCCGCGGTCAGGACAATCGCCCCTGTGCCTGTTGGCGGAACCTGACAAAGATCCTCAAGTGCTTGATACATTTCAAATGTAAGAGAGTTTCGCGATTTAGGTCGGTTTAGCCTGAATTCCGCAATCCCATCAGTATTTGTCGTAACGTAATCTACCAACTTCTATGACCTATAAATCACGTCAACCAAGTACATTGGGACGCTGGGAACATAAGTACAAAGCATCAAAACAGCAAAGAGTACCGCAATAAAGTAAATATTTATTTTTGATACCTCCCATATATTCGCTCTAGCTACCGCGCAGGCAGTAATCAACACGCTTGCAACCGGCGGCGTTTGCTGGCCCAACGCTAAGTTCAAGGTTACCACCAACCCAAAATGGATCGGATCAATCCCTGCACCTTGTATCAAAGGAATCACAATCGGCACCACCAAAATAATTGCAGCAGCCGAATGTAGAAAGAATCCTATCACCAAGAAAAAGACGTTCAAGATGGCAAGAATGACCCATTGATTATTCGTGATATCCAAAATCCAACGAGCAAAATCCTGAGGGATTTGTGCGCGAGTCAAAAATCCACCCATGACTACAGACGCTGCCACCAATAACATGACCACTGCAGTCTGAATGCCGCCATCAACCATAGCTCGCTTAAGATGACCAAAGTCCATATCGGAATACCACGCACTAACGAGCAGAGCAGCAATAACTGCTAAACCCCCTGCTTCAGTGGCCGTAACAAAGCCCCCAAAAATACCGCCCAAAATTATGACTGGCAAAGTAAATGCTGGTAGCGCGTCTATAAGCGTCCGCCAAAGACGCCGAAATTCAAACGCCTCTTCCCGCGGCATGTTGTATCGCCTCGCAAAGTAATGCGCCATACCCATCAAACCAAATGCCCCCAAAAGCCCGGGCACAATCCCTGCAACAAATAACTGCTCAACAGAGGTACCAGCTGAAGTAGCGTAAAGGATCATCGGAATAGACGGCGGAATAATGATAGCCAACGACGCGGACGATGATGTGACGGCTGCTGCAAATGGTGCCGAATATCCACGTTTTTTCATTTGGGGAATCAATACCGATCCAAGGGCTGCAACATCGGCAACTGCGGAGCCTGAAATCTCTGCAAAAAACAGACTCACACCAATATTAACCATGGCCAAACCGCCACGAACAAAGCCAATGATAGCGTTAACAAAGTTAATCAGCCTGTCCGTAATACCACCGGCATTCATGATGGCACCCGCAAGCACAAACATTGGAATAGCGATCAACGAAAACTTAGTCGAACCGTCATACATATCAAGGGCTAATGTCACAACGCTACCGGGCCCTTCGGTAACGAATAAACCAAAAATTGCTGAAACTGCTAGGCCCACAGCAATCGGAACATTTAAGCAAATGAGAGCAACCAGAATCACAAACATCACTAGAACAATCATGTTTTCACCCCAGCCTTGGCAAGCTCAGTCTCGACTTCCTCATCAATTTCGGTCTGCTCAAGAGATATTCCGCGTCGGCACTGATCGAAATAATGTGGAAAACTTAATATTTCACAAAGAACAAATAAAGCAGCGCCAATCGGTATCACAGATTGCGTCAGCTGAATGGGAATCCATGTCAAAGAAACAAGGTATTCGCCCTCTAAAACTACAAGGACTTGATATCCTGTATACGCCAACAAAATAAAGAAACCGATCACCACAGCTTCGGCAAAACATACGGCATATCCCCTTAGAGGCATAGGAATCGAAAGCAGAACTGAATCAAAGCCAATATGCCGACGATGCAGAGCCGCATATGCTCCACCGTAATACGTCAGCCATGAAAGCTGAATGGCTGCAATTTCATCATACCAGGACACCGAATCGCCCATCAGGCGCGCAATGACTGCATAAATAACTACTGCCGTCAGAGCAACCATTTGGATTAATATAAACCAGACCAACATTTGGTCGACAATCTTGGCGAAACGACTCACGCCTTTGTACTCCATCAAAATATTAGCAAAACCCCCTCAGAACGAGGGGACCTCTAAGGGGCACTCATATCTCAGTTCGCGAGATCTTGTACCGCTTTTATTAATTTTGCACCGCCGTCAACAGACGAAGCAAATTCATCATAAATTGGCTTTGAGGCCTTAATGAAGGCTGAATTATCTGCGTTATTGACTTTCACGCCAGCCGCCTTGATGACATCAAGTAATTCAGTCTCTAGCGCAGCGGCTTTACGATAAACGAAAGTTTGTGTCGATCCGGCACAAGCATTAATCACCTTCCTCACTGACGCTGGCCGCTTATCAAAATGTTTTTTTGATGCCAACACGTACGCTGGGGTATACACGTGACCGGTTATCGACAGATATTTCTGCACTTCTTGGAACTTAGCCGAAGCTATCTGAGCATACGGGTTTTCCTGGCCATCGATCACACCTGTTTTCAGCGCTGTAAAAACGTCTGAAAATGCCATCGGCGTTGGATTTGCCCCATAAAGTTTAAACATTTTAACTCGCCAAGCACCTTTGGGTGTTCTGAGCTTAATGCCCTTCAAATCAGTTGGGACGTTAATCGCGCGCGTATTATTAGTGATATGACGAAAGCCATTTTCGAAATAACCAACAATATGGTATCCCTTAGCTTGCGCGGCAAGCTGGAATGTATCTCCAAGCTTTGCCTGAACACGCTTCATATGTTCACGATTTTTAATGATATAAGGCATTTCAAATACGCCAAATTCATCAGAAACTGAGGACATCACCGAAGATGGTAATGCAAAATCAACCTGTCCTAGTTTCAATTTTTGCAGCAGTTCCTTGTCCTTGCCAAGTTGTGATGAACCATACGTCTGAACTTCAATTTTTCCGTTAGATTCGTCTGCTACACATTGTGCATATGCATTAACACTGGCTTCAAATAAGGAGCCTGGCTTTCCAACGTGGCCAAATTTTAATGTGACATCAGCTGCCATGGCACACCCTGCTGTCATGGCTGAAACCACAACTAGTGATGTCGAGAGAGAACGAAATCTCATGTAATCCTCCAAAATTATTTTTATAGGGAGTTCATTAACATATTTTCTTTATTGCTTCAGAATCTGCATCGCAGCTTCTATACCTCCCGACTGATGAGGAACACCAGCAAGGCCCAAACCCATTTCCACACCACTCAGTGTGCCCATAAGCATGAGTTCGTTGAAATCACCCAAGTGGCCAATCCGAAAAGCGCGCCCTTTTAGCTTTCCGAGACCCGTCCCAAGTGACATATCAAATTTATCCAAAATAATCTTTCTAACGGCATCTGCATCGACTCCATCAGGCATCAGAAGCCCCGTCAATACATTGGACTGCTGCGCAGGATTTTTACACACTGTCTCAAGATCCCAAGTAGCAACCGCTGCGCGACATGCATCGGCCAAACGCTGATGCCTATAAAAAACGTTTTCCAACCCCTCTTCCTCAAGCATAGAAATAGCCTCTTTCAATCCATAAAGAAGCGTAGTTGCTGGTGTATAAGGAAAATATCCGCTGGCATTGGCTGACAACATTTCTTGCCAATCCCAATATGATCTGGGTGAGCCACCCACTTTAGAAGCTTCAATAGCGCGCTCTGACAAGGCATTAAAGCCAAGACCTGGGGGCATCATCAGTCCTTTCTGGGAGCCGGCAACAGTTACGTCAGCGCCCCAAGCATCATGGCAATAATCCACAGAACCCAAGCCCGAAATACTGTCTACTAAAAGTAATGCTGGATGGCCTGTAATATTGATCGCCGCACGAACAGCCGCGATATCTGAAGTGACACCACAGCTAGTCTCATGATGAACACAACAGACCGCACGAATTACCCGCTTCGCATCCGAACGCAAACGCTCCTCAATACGGTTGGCATCAATACCATGACCCCAATCGCTTTCTAAAAATTCAGTGACAATTCCTAGCCGATCGGCCATTTTTTTCCAAAGCGTCGCAAACTCGCCCGTCTCATAAAAAATCACATGATCACTAGGTTTCAAAATATTAGACAGCGCCGCTTCCCAGGCGCCCGTTCCTGATGATGGATAAATCACTACGGGTGAATCTGTCTTAAATATTCGCTTCATCCCCTTAAGAACAGAAAGTCCTAAATCAGCGAAGCCTGGCCCACGATGGTCAACAACAGCCGAATCAATAGCTCGTGAAATACGATCAGGTACTGTGCTTGGCCCAGGTATTTGAAGGAAGTGTCGGCCAGCCCGGTAGGTCATTATGAAGTCCTTTTAAGTATCTTAATGGGTTACTGATCTTAAAATTGGCCATTGCAAGCGTAACCGAAACCTCTTTACCATGCATATGGTACTTTGTATGCACAAAAAAGAAGAAGATCATGACCCCCATTGTTTCCCCTGCTCCAGATTTAATGGAGCCGCACTTAAGAACACTTGAGCTCAATGAATCAATTCAAAGTGCTTTAAAAAAACGGCTAGCCTCAGAAACTGCGTGTGAAATTCGATTCGAACAATTCGATCGCGGGCGCTACGCAACGGATGCTAGTCACTATCAGATGTTTCCTGTCGGTGTAGTAATTCCAAAAACAGAAGAAGATGTTTCTGCCGTACTTGAAATCGCCAAAGAATTTGAAATAGCAATCACTGGTCGAGGGGGTGGAACATCGCAAAATGGTCAAGCAATTAATCGCTCTCTTGTAGTGGACTGCTCCAAATACTTAAATAAATTAGTGTCTTTTGACTCTGAAAGTCAAATATGTGAAGTCCAACCAGGCCTGGTTTTAGACCATTTAAATGCAAAAATAAAAGCAAGTGGTCTCTGGTTCCCGGTTGACGTCTCGACAAGTAGTCGGGCAACCATTGGTGGAATGTCCGGGAACAACAGCTGTGGTTCTCGCTCAATTCGTTACGGCACAATGCGTGACAACGTTAACCGTGTAGAAATGTTGCTCGCCGACGGGTCAATGGCTAACTGGAAACCGTTGGATAAGCATGAACAGACACTCTCGGTACAACAGCTCAATATTCGGACTGATTTATTAGGCCAACTGCTTCATTTAGGCGCCCTCCACAAAGATCTAATCTCTGATCGGTTCCCGCAGTTGATGCGCCGGGTTGGAGGATACAATCTTGATGCACTCATTCCCGATGGGAAGGGCGGATCTGGCTGCTGGCCAGGCACACAATGTAACCCATCCCATTTATTTATTGGGAGCGAAGGGACACTCGGGTTTTTTAAACGAATTCATTTGAAGCTCTCTCCAATTCCTCAACACAAAACTCTTGGGATTTGTCACTTCAACAGCTTCTATAAGGCGATGGATTTAACCCAACACATCGTGACACTGGGACCAAGCGCGGTCGAGCTTGTTGATCGAACAATGATTGAGTTATCTCGAGACATCCCAATGTTTTCGAAAACCGTCGACCAGTTCGTGCGCGGCAATCCAGACGCCATCTTGCTCGTGGAATTTTGTGAAGAAGGTCCTGGGGAAAATGCGCGTAAGTTGGATCAACTGCAAGTAATGATGGCCGATCTTGGACAAGACGATTCAGTAATTCGAGCGGAAGATCCCGTATTTCAAAAAGCAATATGGGAGGTAAGAAAACAGGGCCTTAATATTATGATGTCCATGCGCAGCGACGCCAAGCCCATTTCGATCGTTGAAGATTGCGCTGTTCCATTAAAAGATCTTGCGGAATACACCCGAAGACTCACCGAAGTATTTACTAAATACGGCACAACGGGCACATGGTATGCCCACGCTTCCGTTGGTACGTTACACGTTCGGCCCATTTTAAATCTTAAGAAAGATCTTGACGCAAAAGTATTGCGAGCAGTTGCCGAAGAGGCATTTACTATAGTGCGTGAATATAAAGGGTCGCACTCAGGTGAGCATGGTGACGGAATAGCGAGATCCGAATTTCACAGAGTGATGTTTGGCAATGACGTGGTGACTCTGTTTGAGAAAGTTAAAAAGATTTTAGATCCAAACGGTCTATTTAATCCCAATAAAATAGTAGACCCTCCACGTCATGATGACCCGAATTTATTTCGCTACCATCCAGAATACGAAAAAGAGATCAAAAGACAAAGTACATTTGAAACCGGTTTTGACTGGTCTAACTGGGGTAGCCTAAGTCAAGCAGTCGAAATGTGTAATAACAATGGCGCTTGTCGAAAAACAGATCCTGGCGTCATGTGTCCATCCTATCGAGTGACTCGCGATGAAAAAGATTTAGTGCGCGGCCGAGCTAACACCCTCAGACTTGCATTGTCTGGGCAGCTTGGCTCTGACGCTCTTGTATCCGATGCGATGGTGGAAACTATGAAGCTTTGCGTTGGATGCAAGGCATGCCAAAACGAATGCCCTACCGGCGTTGATATGGCTAAAATGAAAACAGAAGTGCTCTATCAGCGGAGCAAAAAATATAACCTTTCACTTCGAGATCGCTTAATAGCTTATCTGCCCGTATACGCTCCCTTCTTCAGTTATGTCCGCTGGCTTGCGAACTTAAGAGATCAGATTCCCGGTTTGGCGTGGGTCACAGAAAAAGTGATAGGTCTTGCTAAAGATCGGCCACTCCCAGTCTGGGCAAAAAAATATCGGGCACCCCACTCTGATAAAACGACCGATAAACCTACGGTCGTATTGCTTGGTGATACCTTTAACCGATCCTTCGAGCCAGATAACCTCTATGCCGCTCGATACGTTCTTGAATACCTTGGCTATGAGGTGATTGAAGCTAAGCCTAGCTCCGACAATAGACCGTTATGCTGCGGCAGAACCTTTCTCGCCGCTGGGCTGATCGATGAAGCGCGAAGAGAGGCCTCTCGATTTATTGAAACCATCGCGCCGTGGATTCGACAGGGCATCCCAGTTGTCGGACTTGAACCCTCTTGTTTGTTGACTTTACGTGACGAATTTCTGGCGTTACTTCCCGGATCAGATAGTGAAGCACTAGCAAACAATGCCCTAATGTTCGAAGAGTTTTTAGAAAGAGAACTTTCGGAGGGACGGTGCTCACTAAATGTTAAAAATACAGCCCCACAAAAAGTATTGATACATGGCCATTGTCACCAAAAAGCAGCTGGCATAATGGGGAGTGTAGAAGCACTCTTGAAACGAATTCCTGGTGTCGAGGTCGAGTTAATCCAGTCCTCTTGCTGCGGTATGGCTGGGCATTTTGGATACCAAAAAGAAACCCTAAATACATCAAAAGCAATGGCGGAGCTCTCTTTACTCCCAGCAATTCGAACAGCAATGCCAGATACTCGAATTATCGCTGATGGAATCAGTTGTCGACATCAAATTGCTGACGGGACACCGCGCCATGCTGAGCACGTGGCGGTATTTTTAGCTGACTACTTATCTAATGCTTAAAGTGCAAACCAATAGAGAAAAAAACGTTGGTGTCATAAAAAAATTTTACCAGTAAAAAAGGCATCATGCTTTAACAAACCGTTAACTAACTGATTATACGAAATGAGCTCATTCATTACGGCTGAAACTTGGGACCAGCTTACTTAAAAGCACCAAATTCGAATTGCTAAGGCAGCACTGTTTTGGACACTAGGCGCTTTTCAGTCGATCCAATTCTAAATCTAAAAAAGCGCAGATATCGTCAGATGAGTATAGCCATTTAATGTTTTCAGAATCTGTCTGAATCCGAAGACACGGAACCTTGTGCTTTCCGCCGTATTCAACTAATTCATTCTTAATGTCAATGTCATTTTTCGCATCCTTTAATTCAATATTCAATGATCTTTTACGCATATGCCGCCGGACCTTCACACAAAAAGGGCACGCATTAAATTGATAAAGCGACATCCCCGACGTCATTCGATCAACTATATCCTGGTCCTTTTTTTCACGAACCGCAGGTTTTGGCCTGGAAAGAAAATCAACCAACAAAATGATACGACCAAGTAAAAATCTGATTAGCCTCATGCTTTAATGCCTCGTTATTAGGGAGAAAGGTAGTCTAGACTTTGATGTGCGATTTATTGCCTGCCAAAATTACTCTACAGTCACCGATTTAGCTAGATTTCTAGGCTGATCAACGTCGGTACCGCGAAGCACAGCTATATGATACGACAATAATTGAAGCGGGATAGTAAACACGATTGGCGCAAGAAGTGAGGGTGTTTTAGGCATCACACACTGAGTCATTTCACTTGAATGATCAACTACGGCGACATCAGTAAACACAATCAATTGGCCGCCACGTGCTTTGACCTCCGAAAGATTAGATTTTAGCTTGTCGACCAACTCATCATTAGGGGCAACGGCGATGACGGGCATATTTTCATCAACCAAAGCCAAAGGGCCGTGTTTTAACTCTCCAGCGGGATAAGCTTCAGCATGAATATATGACAACTCTTTAAGTTTTAAAGCGCCTTCCATAGCAATCGGATTCATAGTTCCACGACCCAGAAAGAGCGCATGTTGCTTGCCCACAAAACGCTCTGCAATCTGTTGAATCTGCCCTTCAATTGCTAAACTTTTAACCACAAGTTTCGACAGTTGCTTCAAAACATCAACAAATTCAAGCTCGTCAAAGCTTTCTTGTTGACGCTGCCGAGCCATCAAACCAGTCAACAGCAACAAGACTGTTAGCTGCGTTGTAAATGCTTTGGTACTTGCTACACCGATTTCTGGTCCTGCTTCCGTCAAGAAAGCGAGATCGGTTTCGCGAATAAGGCTTGAGGTTGGCACATTACAAATCGCCAAAGTGGCCACAATATTTGTTTTATCTGTATGCCGTAACGCCGCCAACACGTCGGCCGTCTCGCCGGATTGTGAAATTGCAATCCATAAAGTATTCGGAAGTGTTACCACTTTGCGATACCTATATTCGCTGGCAATCTCAACTTGGCATGGAATTCCAACGAGGCTTTCAATCCAGTACCTGGCCACTAATCCTCCGTGGTAACTGGTGCCACAAGCGACAATCTGAACGGCTTCCACGTTCGTTAAAAGATCATCACCCTTCGGGCCTAAGATGCCAGAAAGAAGCCGTGTTTTTCCCAAACGACCTGCTAAGGTTGCTTCAATCGCAGCGGGCTGTTGGTGAATCTCTTTTTCCATAAAATGGCGATATTCGCCCTTGCTTACACTTTCACCTGAGACATCGGCACGAATAACTGGTCGCTCAACAGAATTGCCATCCGAGGAATAAACCTGATAACCAGAAGTGGTGAGACAGGCAGAATCGCCATCCTCAAGAAAAACAAAACGATTTGTAACATGTAATAACGCTAATTGGTCAGAGCCGACAAAATATTCTCCATGGCCGACGCCGATGACGAGAGGACTCCCTTTGCGCGCGACCCATAAAAGGTCGGGGCTATTCACGTCGATAATTGCAAGCGCATAAGCACCATCAAGCTGGGTAAGCACAGTACTAATAATGCGATTTAAGTCTTTATCTTTAGTAGCTTCATAGGCCAGTAAATGCGCGACAGTTTCTGTGTCTGTTTGAGATTCAAAAACAAACCCTGCGGATTTTAGCTGAGTCCTCAAACTGTCGTGATTTTCAATGATCCCATTGTGCACCACAGAAAATCTTCCAGACTGGTGAGGATGAGCATTGAGTTCGTTTGGTACACCGTGAGTGGCCCAGCGCGTATGAGCGATACCCACTAATGCGCGGCTCTCAACCAGCTTCTGCTCAAGCTCAGAAACTTTGCCTTTTGCCCGAGTACGGAGGAGTCCGTCCTCAACTAACAAGGCTATACCAGCGGAGTCATACCCGCGATATTCTAACCGCTTAAGGCCCTCTATCAGGATCGACTGTACTGGTCGCTCTGAAACAGCGCCAACGATACCGCACATACCGACTTACTCCACGCGTTTCTTTGGGCGCTGATAAGATGCTTTCTGCACCTGTGGTGCGCGACTCAAAGCAAGTTCACCCTCCACGACGTCCTTTGTGATTACTGATCCTGCACCGATTGTCGCTTGATCAGCTATATTAATAGGCGCAACCAAGCTCGAATTTGAACCGATAAATACGTCATTGCCAATTTTCGTAAGATGTTTAGTTAAACCATCGTAATTGCAGGTGATGGTGCCGGCACCAACATTTACTCGCTCACCAATTTCAGTGTCTCCAAGATAAGATAAGTGGTTTATCTTAGACCCCCGGCCAATGACCGCGTTTTTTGTTTCACAGAAATTACCTAGATGAGTATTATCTGAAAGTTTTGAGCCGGGTCGGATTCGAGCAAATGGGCCTATTTCAGCATGAGCACCAACTTGACCAGACTCCACTATCGTGTAGGGTTTTACAATTGTCCCTGCTCCAATAATTGCGTCAGTTAAGTGTGAACCGAAGCCAATACGGGAGCCTTTCCCGACAATAACATTTCCTTGAAATACCACGTTCGGCTCAACCTCAACATCTTGGGCCAGGTCTATTCGACCATTAAAGTACACGCTCGATGGATCAACCAAGGTCGCTCCGCTACGCATCGCCTCATCGCGTCGTTGCTGTTGAACGATTTGATTCAGCCTCGCCAATTGTTTCCGATCATTGACCCCTAAAATCACTTCCTCTGAACCGTAAATCGCAACTACAGAATTGCCGCTTGCAGTACTAAGCCCTACACAATCAGTTAAGTAATACTCATTTTGATTATTGCTGGCTGATATCTGGGGCAGCAACTCTTGGAATAAACTTGTCGGTGCAGCATAGATTCCACTATTAACCTCGCGGATTAATCGCACTTCAGCGGTAGCGTCTCTCTCCTCTGTAATAGCAACCACTGAGTGATCTTGATCGCGTATTATCCGGCCATAGCCCGTTGGATCAGAAACGATTGCTGTCAAAACAGATAAACTTACACTGGCAGAATCGATGAGCTGAGAAAGTTCCTCAGAGGTAACAAGGGGCACATCACCATAAAGCACTAGCGTCGTTGTTTCTGGTGAAACGCCCTTCAACGCAGTTTTTAAGGCATGACCAGTGCCTTTCTGCTCAATTTGATGAACAACACGACAACCACGGTCAAGCACAAATGGATCGATCACTTCTGCACCATAGCCGGTAACAACGGTGATTTGTCCATCACGATTTGAAATTAGAGCTTTAGCTGTCGAAATGACATGTAATAGCACTGGCTCCCCTGCAAGAGGGTGCATTACTTTCGGTAAATCCGAACACATTCGGCTGCCTTTGCCGGCAGCCAAAATAACTACGTTAAGCACGGCGTCGGCGCAGTTGTTCGATGACCCGCAGACGAGCCACCGCTTCGTCTAATGCCATAGTTGCTCCAGCATGATCGAATTCTGACGGTTGATCCGCCAGCAATCTTTTCGCCTCTGCTTGTGCGTCAAGGGCCGCCGTCTTATCCAAGTTTTCTGCACGATCAGCCGCATCCGCCAAAATGGTAATCTGCGTTGGAATTACTTCCAGAAAACCACCCGACACAAAAAAGAGCTCGTCATCACCATTTTCAAACTGAAGTCGAACCGGTCCTGGCCGTAAAGATGTGATCAAAGGAGCATGACCTGGGACAATACCCAGATCTCCAAGTTCGCCTGTCGCAATAACCATTACCACGTCACCCTGGAAGAGTGACTGTTCAGCGGATACTACATTGCACTGCATGGTTTTAGCCATGAGAACTCCTTAAAGAGTTTTCGCTTTTTCGACCGCTTCCTCGATGCCGCCGACCATATAAAATGCCTGCTCAGGCAAATGGTCATATTCACCATTGAGGATGCCTTTAAAGCCCCGAATAGTGTCTTTTAATGACACATATTTTCCTGGAGATCCCGTGAAAACTTCTGCAACAAAAAAGGGTTGCGACAAAAAACGTTCCATTTTTCGGGCTCGCGCAACCGTCAATTTGTCTTCTTCAGACAATTCATCCATACCCAAAATTGCAATAATATCTTTAAGCTCTTTATACCCTTGAAGAACAGCCTGAACTCCACGGGCAACCTCGTAATGTTCTTCCCCAATGACTTGCGGGTCAAGCTGGCGAGACGATGAATCCAGCGGATCTACGGCTGGATAAATACCAAGAGATGCAATTTGCCGACTTAAAACAACAGTCGCATCCAAGTGAGCAAATGTCGTTGCTGGTGATGGGTCAGTTAGATCATCCGCAGGTACGTAAACCGCCTGAATTGAGGTAATTGAACCTGTCTTGGTTGATGTAATCCGCTCCTGAAGAACGCCCATTTCCTCAGCTAATGTTGGTTGATAACCAACAGCTGAAGGCATCCGGCCAAGGAGTGCCGAAACTTCGGTACCCGCCAATGTATAACGATAAATGTTGTCAACAAAGAATAGAACATCCCGCCCTTCATCACGAAAATTCTCAGCCATAGTCAAGCCAGTTAGAGCAACTCGTAAACGGTTACCCGGCGGCTCATTCATCTGGCCATAAACCAATGAAACCTTGTCAATAACATTAGAGTCGGTCATTTCATGATAAAAATCATTCCCTTCGCGAGTACGCTCTCCGACACCAGCAAACACCGAATAACCAGAGTGCTCGATCGCAATATTTCGAATCAACTCCATCATATTGACGGTTTTACCAACGCCCGCGCCACCGAACAATCCAACCTTGCCACCTTTAGCAAATGGTGCAACTAAGTCAATTACCTTGATACCAGTTTCCAGCAGTTCATCAGATGCTGATTGTTCAGCAAATCCTGGAGCCGAGCGATGAATAGGCATTCTAAGCTGCTCACCAATTGGCCCCTTTTCATCGATGGGATTGCCCAGAACGTCCATAATACGGCCAAGTGTCTCTTTACCTACGGGCACAGAAATCGCGGCCTTTGTATTGGATACCTCTAGACCCCGAGATAATCCCTCCGTCGAACCCATTGCAATCGTTCGAACAATTCCATCCCCTAATTGCTGCTGGACCTCAAGAACGATCGGCTTCCCTTTTACATTGAGGGCGTCATAAACTTTAGGCACTGATTCTCTTGAAAACTCAACATCAATTACCGCACCGATGATCTGGACAATTTTCCCGCTACTCATCATCTTTCTCCTAAAATAATTTGTTCCTAAAGTGCCGCAGCACCACCAACAATTTCTGAAATTTCCTGTGTAATAGCCGCCTGACGGGCTTTGTTATAAATTAGCTGAAGATCATTGATAAGATCACCAGCATTATCTGTCGCCGCTTTCATCGCAACCATTCTAGCCGCTTGCTCACAAGCAAGATTTTCCACTACCGACTGATAGACTAAGGATTCGATATATCGAATTAAAAGAGCATCCAAGACCTCGGCAGCGTCAGGTTCATAGATATAGTCCCAGTGAGAACCTAAATTTTCTAATGAATTGAGAGGTCGGGGCAATGGAAGAAGCTGCTGAAGGCTTGGCGACTGCGTCATGGTATTTACAAATTTATTGTAGACAACATATAAGCGATCGAGCCGACCTTCCTCATATGCATCCATCATGACTTTGACACTACCGATTAAATCCGCAACTGCCGGACTATCGCCCACCGCACCAGTTGCGGCTACGACATTACCACCAAAACTTTTAAAAAACCCAATTGCCTTCGTTCCTATTACCGCAAGGTCGACCTCAACTTGCTCACCATGGTTCTTGCCTATCTCAGCGATGACTTTTTTAAATAAGTTCGCATTGAGACCGCCACACAATCCGCGATCGGTGGAAATAACAATATAACCAATGCGCTTAACTTCCCGCTCATCCAAATACAAATGATTATATTCTGGATTCGCATTAGCGAGATGACCAATAACTTCCAAAATACGATCTGCATACGGGCGAGTGGCCCCCATACGTTCTTGGGCCTTTCGCATTTTGGAGGCCGCCACTAGCTGCATCGCACTCGTTATTTTCTGAGTGTTTTTAATGCTACCAATTTGGTTGCGAATTTCCTTTCCAGCTGCCATGCACTTTGCCTCTTTCTAAATCGCGATTAATAAGTTTGCGATGATTTGAAAGTCTCGACGACCTCTTTCAACTTTCCGGCAATCTCATCATTATAATCGCCTGATTTGTTAATGGTCTTTCGCAAGGACGAATGCTCTGTACGGAAATACGCCAGCAGTGCCACTTCAAACGCCACAATCTTATTTAGATCAACGTCATCAAGGAATCCTTCGTTCGCAATATAGAGAACGAGACCCATATCGGCGATCGACTGTGGACTGTATTGCTTCTGCTTCATAAGCTCTGTTACACGCTGGCCGTGCTCCAGTTGCTTCCGCGTCGCATCGTCTAAATCAGATGCAAACTGTGAAAACGCCGCCAATTCACGATATTGCGCCAACGCGAGCCGGATACCACCACCCAACTTTTTGATAATTTTAGTTTGAGCGGCACCACCAACGCGCGAGACTGAAATGCCAGCATTCATTGCAGGACGAATTCCGGCGTTAAATAGGTTCGTTTCCAGGAAAATCTGACCGTCAGTAATTGAAATCACATTTGTTGGAACAAATGCAGAAACATCACCAGCTTGGGTCTCAATAATAGGTAAAGCAGTTAATGAGCCCGTCTGGCCTTTTACCTTTCCATTCGTAAATTGCTCAACATAATCGGCATTGACTCGAGCAGCGCGCTCTAAAAGACGTGAGTGCAAATAGAAAACATCTCCTGGGTACGCTTCACGTCCAGGCGGACGACGCAACAATAGCGAAATTTGACGATAAGCTACGGCTTGCTTTGACAGATCATCATAAACAATCAGCGCATCTTCGCCGCGGTCCCGGAAATATTCCCCCATGGTACAGCCAGAAAATGGTGCTAGAAATTGCATCGATGCAGGATCTGCCGCGCCAGCCGCAACAATAATAGTATGATCCATCGCACCGTGCTCTTCGAGCTTTCGAACGACTGATGAGATTGAAGACTGCTTTTGTCCGATAGCAACGTAAACGCATTTAACGCCAGTATCTTTCTGGTTAATAATTGCATCAATAGCGACTGCTGTTTTACCAGTTTGACGATCGCCAATAATCAACTCTCTTTGCCCTCGGCCGATTGGCACCATCGCATCAACTGCCTTAAGACCAGTTTGGACAGGTTGATCAACAGACTGACGGGCGATCACACCAGGCGCAACCTTCTCAATTGCATCAGTCTCATCCGAAATTATATCTCCCTTGCCATCTATGGGGTTACCCAAAGGATCAACAACACGACCTAGCAGGCCGGGCCCAACTGGCACTTCTAGAATTCGACCTGTACAACGAGCGGTCTGACCTTCAGCCAAGCGTTGATAATCACCGAGCACTACAGCACCGACAGAATCACGCTCCAAATTCAGCGCCATACCATAAAGACCGCCATCAAACTCGATCATTTCGCCGTACATCACGTCAGCTAAACCATAGATACGTACGATGCCGTCGGAAACCGATACTATTGTACCCTCGTTTTTCGCAGATACCGCAATATCAGCTTTTCCAATGCGCTGTTTGATCAGCTCGCTGATCTCAGAAGGATTCAATTGATCCATGAAACGTTCCTTTCAAATTCTCTAAGCTTAAGAAGTTAAGGACTCAGCTATTTTTGATAGCCGTCCCCGAACTGTCGCGTCAATAACAGTGTCGCTCGAGCGGATTTCAAAACCACCAATTAGGGACTGATCTACCGCAGTCTCCACACGGATAGTCGTGCCAGCATATTTTGTTTTCAACTTGGTTTCGAGGAGTTTGAAGTCATTATTATCAAGTGGATAAGCACTTGTAATCGTGATCTCAAGAGCCTGTTGACCAAGCGCCACCAAACGATCATATTCGTCCGCGATCGCCGGGAGTGCCAGCAATCGCCCATAATAAGCCAATGCATCCAGCAAAGTATTCGAGCCGTCTACATTAGCGTCTTTAGTTAAGTCAGCCAAAATGGCGACTTTTTGTTCTGAACTAACACTGGGATTTTTCAGAACCTCTATCATAGCGATATCCGAAGTAATGGCATGAGCCAGGAGCAGAAATACGGCCCACTCAGACTCTTTTTTGGCGTCACTTGCAAATCCAAAAACCGCCTTGGCATATGGCCTTGCGATCGTGATCAGTTCTGCCATTACCGCCCTCCTAAAGCTCTTCTGCTAGTTCGGTCAGCAATTTTTTATGAGCAGCTGCATCAACACTCGCATTCAGTACTCGCTCAGCGCCAGAAATCGCTAATTTAGCAACATCCGCACGTAATATTTCACGCGCTTGCGCAACCTCTTGGGCCATTTGGGCTTGTGCAGAAGCCATTATTTTTTCGGCTTCTTCACGCGCCTTACCCTGCGCTTCATTCACTATTTGTGATGAGCGCTTATTAGCCTGCTCAAGCAAATCAGTGGCTTGCGCTCGAGCAGAACCGAGCTCTACCTCGATTTTTGCTTTAGCCGTTTCAAGGTCTCGAGCCGCCTTATCAGCAGCATCTAAACCCTCAGCAATCTTTTTTTGTCTCTCTGCTAGGGCCTCGGATACTGGCGGCCAAACATACTTCATACAAAAGAGAACAAAGATTGTGAACGCAATGAGCTGCCCAATTAGGGTTAAATTTATATTCACAAATTCACCTCGCGATCGGTCAAATCAACAAATCATGTCGCTTTGATATATTTATTGACTTACCAAAGCCACGAACGGATTTGCAAACGTAAAAAAGAGTGCAATACCTACACCGATCATGGTCACAGCATCCAAGAGCCCGGCAACAATGAACATCTTCACCTGAAGCATCGGGACCATTTCTGGCTGTCGAGCGGCTCCCTCTAAAAATTTGCCTCCAAGAATACCGAATCCAATCGCCGTTCCCAATGCACCCATACCGATCAGCAGCGCTACAGCAATCGCGGTCATTCCTACTACAGTTTCCATGTTTCCTCCAATTAAAGGACGTTAAAATAAATAGTTAATTTAGTGATGCTCATGTGCCATCGAGAGATATACGATGGTTAGCATCATGAAAATGAATGCTTGAAGGACAATTACGAGAATGTGGAAAATTGCCCAAGGGACGGACAAAAACCACTGCACGTAGAAAGGCATTAAAGCAATCAATATGAAAATCAGCTCGCCAGCATAAAGATTGCCGAATAATCGCAAAGCTAATGAAATTGGTTTTGCAATCAACCCAACACCTTCAAGCAGAAAGTTAAATGGGATCATCCATTTGCCAAAAGGCTGCAAGGTTAGCTCCCCAACAAACCCCCCAATCCCCTTGATTTTAATCGAATAAAAAATAATAAGAAGAAATACTCCAATCGACATACCTAGGGTGGCATTCACATCTGTGGTTGGAACAACCTTCATGTAATCCACGCCAGCGGCATGGAAGATGTAAGGAATTAGGTCAACCGGGACTAAATCCATTAAATTCATTAAAAAGACCCACACAAGAATTGTGAGGGCAAGAGGTGCAATAACAGTGCTTTTACCGTGAAACGTTTCCTTCACAGATTTATCGACAAATTCGACCATCAATTCAACGAAATTTAAAAGACCGCTTGGAACGCCCGAGTGCGCCGTTTTCGCGCCGACTCTAAATAACCCACAAAATAAAATTCCCAACGCGACTGACCAGCCCATTGTATCTACGTGGATTGCCATAAATCCCATTTCAGATGCTTCTTGAGCTCCATGCGCAAAAGACCAGCCATGATCAGGGTGAAATCCATAAGTCAGATTCGTTAGGTGATGCTGTATATATTCAGAAGCTGTCGGGTTTTCAGACGCCATTACAAATTCCAATCTAAAGTTTTGTTCTACCATTTAAAATAAATGGAAGACTAAATTGCCCTACCAGAATCGCTGCAGCGAACCCGGCTATTACTGCGCCACCGACCAGTGTTCCTATGAAAGACCAAAGGAGTGCAAATAGGGCCACGGTAGTACTTAGTTTCAACCCCTCACCTACGAATAGATTCTGGGCGATAGTCCTTGCGTTCCGCGCGCCGCGTACTCGAAAAACCCACCAACTAAATATTATTTGGGGGATAATCGCGACAAAACAGCCGAACAATATACTGTAAGCAACGGCAAGCGTACTCGTTAAAAACCCTATTAAAGTTCCAATGATCGCAACTATAAATTGTACGACCGGAACAACTGTTGCTGGATGCGTCATTTTAAACATAAACGAATATCGCGTCGTGGAGTATAAGCAGTCAGAAGTAACTGATCAATGACAATCATCTTTTTATCAATTCGAAGTTCAATTTCATTCGTTAACTTTGAGGCGTGCCACTAAACCATCAAGCACATCTAATGAACTATAATTTATAATAATTTGTCCTGTGCCAGCCGTTTTGGTTTTTATGCGCACGGTTGCCCCCAAATGATCGGATAACCTAGATTCCAAGCGTGAGACATTTGGATCCGTACCTTTTGTTTGATTGGCTACCTTACCTTCCATAACTCGTTTAACTTGAGTTTCTGTCTGGCGGACAGACCACCTGTTTTTAACTAGCTCTATTGCCAAAGGCAATTGCATAGACTCAGGGAGGGGAATTAATGCTCTGGCATGCCCCATGTCGAGAACACCATCGTCCATCATTTTTTGGATGCCAGGTGTTAAGTTTAGTAAACGAAGCAAGTTTGCTACATTTGATCGGCTCGTTGAAATTAGGTCCGCCAACGAATTTTGATCTAACCCGAATTCATCTCTCATTCGGGCAAGAGCCCGCGCTTGCTCTATTGCCGTTAACGCCTCACGTTGTATATTTTCGATCAAAGCAAGTGCTGCGACTTGCTGATCGTCTAGATCCCGGATTAAAGCTGGCAACTCAGACAAGCCAGCATTTTGACTCGCACGCCAACGACGCTCACCAGCAATCAACTCATAACCTTCCGCGATCTTGCGAACAATTACAGGCTGCATGATTCCATGCTGACGAATCGAACTTTCTAATTCTTTAAGCTCTACGTCGGCAAACCGGACTCGTGGTTGGAACCGATTCGGCACCAGCTGCTCGATTGGCAAACTAACGAGTCCATATTGGGCTACCTGGCCCACTGGGGCAGCGGCCTGAAGTGATCTATTCTTCAACACAGCATTAATGGTTGACTGGTCTAGGCCTAAGAGCGGATTGAAGCCCAAGCCACGGTTTTTATGGGTCATATTATTTTTTCATTTTAAGTCGTTTACATAGTTCAGATGCCAACGCTAAGTACGACAAAGCTCCTTTCGAGAGTCGATCATATCGTACTACGGGCAGCCCATGGCTAGGCGCTTCCGCAAGCCTAACGTTACGCGGGATTACGGTCTTAAATAATTTTTCTTGAAAAAACTGTTCCAATTGAGCTGAAACCTGCCTTGTTAAGCTTGTGCGTGGATCATACATCGTGCGCAAAACACCATCTATTACAAGATCGAAATTGTGGGTTGCACAAACTTGCTCAATAGTTTCAATTAGCGATGCGATTCCTTCCAAGGCGTAAAACTCACACTGGACTGGAATAATAGCGGCATCAGCTGCAACTAAACCATTAATTGTAAGCATACTGAGCGCCGGAGGGCAGTCAATTAAAATAAAGTCGTAATTAGAGATCTGATCTTTTAGCACGTCACGTAACCTGTACTGGCCTCGAGATGCCGACAGTAAGTGCGCTTCTGCCTGAGTTAACTGAATGTCGGATGGCAATAAATCATAGCCCGCTTTTGTTCCGATAACACACGTGTCCTCAAAATTGCTCTCACCAAGCAGCAATCCTCGAACATCGTTTTCAATACTTCGTTTTTGAAACCCTGAACCACTAGTTGCATTACCTTGTGGATCAAAGTCAATGACCAAAACGCGATGTCCAATCTCGTGTAACGTCGCGCCCAAATTAACACACGTTGTTGTCTTTCCAACCCCGCCTTTTTGGTTTGTAATAGCGATAGTTCGCGTCATCTCATAATCCGTTGTACAACAGCAAGGTTACGTTGTTCATTTACGATATGTGGAAGTTGATGAATCGATATCTTACAATTTTGATATCTTAATTTAGCCTCTACAAGTTCGTCACCTACACGAGCACCTTTCATTGCGAGGATAACACCATCACACGAAAGCACGGGGAGCGCTACGTCGATAATATCATTCAGATTTGTGAATGCTCTTGTGATTACTTGCTCGAAAGTAGCAACTGGCTGAAATTTCTCTATTCGGACGTGTTGAATCGTTATATTTAATAATTGAAGCTGATCTTTTATGTGCCGAGCAAATGACAGCTTTTTCGCGTTTGAGTCGAGAAGAGTAACCTGTAAGTTTGGAAATAAAATTGCCAGTGGCAGTCCCGGGAATCCTGGCCCTGAACCTATATCTAATAAATTTGATTGGTTGATAAATGAATGCACACTCAAAGAATCAATCAATTGATAATTTAGTACCGACTCTCTGTCCCTGTGTGCACTGAGATTAAAAACCTTATTCCATTTAATATGTTCATCAATTAGATAGTCAAAATCTTTTTGGATTGTCTCAGTTATCGAAAGGCCTAGTTGCTGAGGCCAAGTCATCGTATTCATTAACTCGCTAATTGTTGACGGTTATGCACTTGCATCCTCTTTAGATGAACTAATAAAAGACTAATAGCGGCAGGCGTTACTCCCGAAATTCGCGATGCTTGAGCCAATGTTTCTGGGCAATGATCTATTAATTTTTGCCTCGCTTCGTTTGACAATCCAGTAATTATTGAATAATCAAGGTTAATCGGAATTTTAATATTTTCATTTTTCTTTAGTTTTTTTATTTCGTCTGATTGACGGTCAATATAGCCCGAGTATTTGATTAAGATCTCAACTTGAGAGCTAATAGAAGTATCATCATGAGGTTTTGTATCAGTCAGTCTCATTAATTGATCATAATGAATTTCAGGCCGTTTCAACAAATCTTTAAGTGTTGTCTCCTTTAATAACGGAGACGTCAACTCAGGATTTAATTTATTGACTATATCGTCTGACGGCCGAATCCATATGCTCTCAATTCTGTTAGTTTCTTGACCTATTGCTTCTTGACGTTGGTTAAAATGTTGCCAACGAGCGTCTGTGACTAAGCCCAAATTTCTAGCGATTTCGGTCAGTCGACTATCTGCATTATCTTCGCGTAATGCTAACCGATACTCTGCTCGCGACGTAAACATTCGATAAGGCTCTTGGGTCCCTAGGGTTATTAGGTCATCGACCATAACCCCTAAATATCCTTGGTCTCGACCAACAACCCAAGCTTCTTTTTCTTGACAACGTAGTGCCGCATTGACGCCGGCTAGCAAGCCTTGGGCTGCTGCTTCTTCGTAGCCAGTGGTTCCATTAATTTGCCCTGCAAAATAAAGATTACTTATGAGTTTGCTTTCAAGCGTTAATTGTAAATCTCGAGGATCAAAATAATCATATTCTATAGCGTATCCAGGCCTTGTAATAATTGCTTTTGAACAACCGACCATAGACTTTATAATTTCATATTGAACTGAATACGGTAGCGACGTACTTACGCCATTAGGATAAATCTCATTAGATGTTAAACCTTCTGGTTCTAGAAATACTTGGTGAGTCGGTTTATCACTAAAACGAACAATTTTATCTTCGATAGATGGACAATATCTTGGGCCAACGCCTCCAATATTTCCTGTGTACATAGGGCTTTGATGTAAATTACTTAAAACAATATCTCGAGTTTGTTCAGTCGTTCTAGATAAATAACAAGGGATTTGTTGCGGATGTTCATTCCCTTTACTCATCGTTGACATGTAAGGCGGCGGATTATCGCCTGGCTGAGGCTCTAAGGATGATAAGTCTATGGATCGACGATCTAAACGCGGTGGAGTGCCTGTTTTAAGCCTTCCCATGCGAAATGGTCGGTCACGCAATGATTGGGCCAACCTATCGGACGCCGGGTCCCCTGCGCGTCCTCCTGATTGCTGGTTCATGCCTATATGTATTTGTCCTGCAAGGAATGTTCCAGCAGTCAGTACGACTGTCTTCGCATAGATCTTAATGCCCATTGCTAATTCGACACCAATAACGCGGTCATTCGAAATTAAAAGATCTGTTACCGGTTGTTGAAAAATTTTTAAATTACTAATGTTCTCAATGCATTCACGCATGTGGTGACGATATAGAACTCGGTCTGCTTGAGCTCTTGTCGCTCTTACTGCAGGACCTTTCCGCCGATTAAGTACCCTAAATTGAATTCCTGCTTTATCGGTGATTTGACCCATAAGGCCATCACATGCGTCAATTTCTCTAACAAGATGACTTTTTCCAATACCGCCAATTGCTGGGTTGCAAGACATCTGTCCAAGTGTCTCGATTGAATGAGTAAGCAGGAGAGTGTTACAGCCTAATCGAGCAGACGCGTGTGCTGCTTCGGTACCGGCGTGTCCTCCTCCTACGACGAGGACATCAAATTGAGTTGTATGATCCATAAATATATATAAAGACTTAAATAAAGATATTGTTATTATAGTTAATATTACGCTGGTTTAGTTGTGTGGAAAAGTCATTTTTTTGAAAAAAAATCATTAAGTTACTGCCAAAAAAAGTCTGTGTGTGATCTACCTTAAAAGCATTCTACAAGCGGTGTGTACTTGTGTACAAAAGGTATGGTTATGCACAGGTCAATTTATCCAGAGGTTTGGAGGTGTAGGTAAGGGTTAATTATACCTCACTTGCCAATACAGAAAGATGAGAATATTTCGGTGAGTAGGTCTTCTGATGTAAATCTACCCGTAATTTCTGAAAGAGCGTTTTGAGCCAGGCGTAAGTCTTCTGCTACTAGGTCAATGAATTCAGCAGTTAAGGGATTTTCCCGAGCTGTTTTTAGGTGTTTAAGAGCTAATTTTAATTGGATGATATGGCGGCTTCTAGCTAAAAAAGTGTCTGCGGAATCAATGATTCCTAGTTGGGAGTGAATAGCACTAATTAATGTGTTTATACCTTCACCAGTAACGGCGGAAATGTCGTAAAGTGGAAATGTGGAGGAAGTTTTTCCTTTTTTTGGATAGAGATCAATCTTGTTTCTGACCAATAAGGTTGTGGCATCTTCATTATCAGGGTTAAACAAATTTAGGACATCAGCTGTTTGGATATCTGTGATTTGTGCATCAAATAAGCAAAGAATAAAATCAGCACCGGATAACGCTTCATAAGCGCGTTTAATTCCTTCGGTTTCGATTGGATTGTCAGTTAGGCGAATTCCCGCGGTATCTGTAATTTGTAGTTCTAGCCCATTAATAACTATGTTGTGCCTAATAAGGTCGCGTGTTGTTCCAGGTATATCTGTAACGATAGCTAATGGGGCCCGTGCAAGAGCGTTTAAAAGAGAACTTTTACCTGTATTAGGAGCGCCAATTAAGACGATATTAGTGGTATTATTGAGTGGAGCACCATGATTGGCTTTTTCAATAATATTCAATAATGAAAGTTCATATCTCTGAAGAAGTTGTGAAAAACTAGTTAATGTGTCGGGGTCAATTTCTTCGTCGGGAAAGTCTATGTGGGCTTCTATATGAGTTCGTAAGTGTTTAAGTTGGTCCACCAAACTTTGGATGTGGCGGCCAAACTCGCCTTGCATAGAACGATTTGCGGCTTTGACAGCTTCGATTGATGAAGCAGAAATTAGATCACTAATTGCCTCGGCTTGAGTTAGATCAATTTTCCCATTTAAAAATGCTCTCTCAGTAAACTCTCCAGGATTTGCTAGTCGTGCACCTTCTTCAATTACGGCAGCAATTACCGCTTGAGTCACAACAGGTCCGCCGTGGCCTTGAAATTCTATGACGTCCTCTCCTGTGAAGCTCGCAGGGCTGGGGAAGTAAAGCCATATGCCGGTGTCAATAACATCTTGTTTAGTAGTTATAGATCCTAGTGTTGCTATCCGCGGAGTAAAGGCGCGTTGAGAGAGTGCTTCGGCGATTTTTAGGCTAGTTGGGCCAGAAATGCGAATGACACTGATTGCGCCTCGGCCAGTAGCTGTTGCTGAGGCAACAATCGTGTCATTTACTGTCATGAACTACTGTGATTTTTTTCAATACCCTTTGTAATAACCCATTGTTGGCAAATCGAAAGGATATTGTTCACTACCCAATAGAGAACGAGCCCTGCGGGAAACCATAAGAAAAAGAAGGTAAACGCTACAGGCATGTACTTCATGATTTTTGCCTGCATTGGATCTGGTGGCGTTGGGTTTAAAGAGGTTTGGATAAACATCGAAACGCCCATTAAAAGAGGAAGAATGAAGTATGGGTCTTTGGTACTAAGATCAACAATCCAAAGAATGAAGGGTGCTTGACGAAGTTCTACAGATTCTAAAAGAACCCAATAGAGCGATATGAAAACTGGCATTTGCACAACAATTGGTAAGCAGCCGCCTAACGGATTTATTTTTTCGCGCTTGTAGAGGTCCATCATTTCTTTAGACATCCGCTGGCGATCGTCGCCGTATAGTTCCTTCAATTTTGCGATTTCTGGTGTGAACTTCCGCATTTTAGCCATTGATCTATAAGCGGCAGCGGATAATTGGAAAAAAGCACCTTTAACCAAGACTGTAACCAAGATAATGGCAAGACCCCAGTTTACAACGTAAGTTTGAATAAATTTCAAAAGCCAGAAAAGCGGTTGGCAAATGAACCAGAGCCAACCATAATCAACAACTAGCTCTAAGCCTGGTGTTAAGGCTTCTAGAGCTTCTTGATCTTTAGGCCCTATGTAAAGAGTGGTTATCGAGTCAACGGTTTTTCCAGATTCTACGGTCTGGTTAGGGCTTATGATACTGCCAATATTTTCACCCTGATCGTTTTTTCGAAAAGTGTAGCTGTTTGTATTTGTTGGTGACGGGATCCATGCTGTAGTGAAGTAATGTTGAAGTAGGGCGAGGTAACCGCCTTCCAGCCCTACAGTTTTAATTTTAAGTTCTGAGTTGAGTTCTTTAGCGTCTGCAGTTGTTTCAAAATCGGTAAAAGTGACCTTCTTATAACGCTCGTCTGCTGTTTTGAGCGCAAATCCTAAAAAGGCTTTCATGCCCATTGAGTTTTGGATGGACGGGTCGGGAGAGTTATCTCTTTTAAGTTGTACGAAAGGTATTACTGTTTTGGTCGAATCGCCGTTATTTGTGACGCGTTGTATTAATTTAATATCGTATCTGTCAGGTGTAAATTCGTAGATTTTTTGGACTAAGAGACCTTTATCGGTTTGTGTCTGCAAGATGACTTGAGTCAGCTCTGAGATTTCGTAATTTACGTTCTGCGATAGGTAGATCGGGCGACCATCAACTGAGGCGTCGGGTCCATCTGGGCCAACTAAGCCGCTTTGAGCGATATAAGTATGCTCACGGTTTTCTAATAAACTTATCGGGTCATCTGGTCTGCCAAGAGTTTTAGGAAATTTCTTCAATAATGCTTGGGTAATATCACCGCCCACTAGATCAATTGTGATGTCAAATAGAGGAGTACTTACGTTAACAGTGGTCTCGTCGTTAGGATTGGTTGATATTTGAACAGTTTGCGTGCTGATCTGTGAGTTGGTTAATGGGTCGATAATTTGCGGAGCATCAGTACGCGTTGAGGTGATGACTGGTTGTGATCTTTCGGTTTTGACTGCTTGTTCTGAATAATTGTTCCATTGCAGAAATAAGATATACGTCAAAATGCCAACCATCGCGAGTAAGCCTGAGCGTTGGATATCCATCAATTTTGTTCCGTTTTTTCTGATTTATCCGGGACTGGATCATAGCCGCTGGCGCACCCGGGATGGCAACGGCCGATTCGTTTTATTCCCAACCAAATTCCGTTAATAATGCCATGAATTTTTATGGCATCAATGGTGTAGGCGGAGCATGTTGGTTCAAACCGACAAGTGGGTGGAAAAATAGGTGAGATAAAGTACCGGTAGAACTGGATTACTGCAATTGCTGATTGACTGAAAACATGAGACTTTTGCATTTTATGGTTTTAGTTTACCGAACAACTTGCCGAAGCTTCTTGCTAATACCGTCTGAAATTCTCGAGCATGAAGGTCGGTTGGTAAGCTTCGTGCAATGACAACGCAGTCAATGGATATGTCATTAAGTGATGCGCGGAGAAACTCTCTAAAAACTCGGCGAAATCGGTTTCGATCAACTGCGCGCCTGAGTTTTTTCTTCGGGGTAACAAATCCTATGCGGGATAACCGATCTTCGTTCAGGTTGATTCGGGCTAATAATAAAAAATCCCGATTGCTTGATTTGGCGTCCGGGTTTTTAAAGACTTTGTCAAAGTCACTACGAGACGGCAGTGAGCAAACCGCCATATCATTAAACCTTAATTAAGCTGTCAGTTTTTTCCGGCCTTTTGCCCGTCGCCGCGCAATGATCTGGCGCCCGCTTTTGGTTGCCATGCGAGCACGAAAGCCATGGTTGCGTGCTCGTTTTATTAGACTTGGTTGAAACGTACGCTTCATGAGTAATTCTTACCGGTTAAAAAATAGGGACATCATTATATCGAAACTTGGGTAAAAAATGAAGCTTTAAAGATTGATGGTTTACAGCAGGGTATTTTAGTTGCTTTCTTATTTCTGTGGATAAAAATCTTTTAGAGTAAGTGGGACTGTTTTTCTTGAGTTTTTGGACAGGTTTTGAGCAGTTGCACAAGGTTATCCACAGATTCGTTCAGAAATGTTTTATGGCTTATAAAACAAAGGCTTAGAAATAATATTTGTCTTGGGGCTTGACGCAGGTGCTGTAAATTGTGCATAAGTTATCCCTATTATTAGTAGAGGAATCAAATGTGAAGTGGGAAGTTTGTGTAGAACAACTGGGGGAAGAGCTTACGGCTGAGCAGTTGAACACGTGGATTAGACCGCTTCAGGCAGTAATTAACGAAAAAACGGTTTCTTTGTTTGCACCAAATCGGTTTGTGAAGGACTGGGTGGAGGACCGTTATCTTGAGAAAATTAAGTTTTTATATGACCAACTCGGTAATGATTCCTTCAGGGTCTCGGTCGTGGTGGGGTCTAGTAAAGATGGCGTGTCTGTCGGGGAAATGGGTGCCGTAGGTGGTGTTGATGAATCCAAAAAAGTGGGAAAAGTGGAGAGTCGGAGACAGCGTGAACCTGCGGTCGTTGAAGGATCAATTAAGCACAGTAATAGACTTAATGTGGATTTCAATTTTGAAAGTTTTGTAGAAGGTAAATCGAATCAGCTTGCCCGTGCGGCGGCGAATCGTGTGTCGGAGAAACCGGGGTCTGAGTACAACCCGCTTTTCTTGTATGGCGATACCGGGCTTGGCAAAACACATCTCATGCATGCAGTCGGAAATAATATTCGTTCTCGTGATCCTAACGCAAAGATAATTTATGTTCATTCGGAGCGCTTTGTGGGAGATATGGTGAAGGCGCTTCAGTTAAATGCGATTTCGGATTTCAAAAGAGTTTATCGCAATGTGGATGCCTTGCTGATTGATGATATTCAATTTTTTGCGGGGAAAGAGAAGTCCCAGGAAGAGTTTTTCCATACCTTTAATAGTCTGCTCGAGGGGAGCCAGCAAATTATCTTGACTTCGGATAGGTACCCAAAAGAGATTAATAATATGGAGGATCGGCTTAAATCAAGATTCGGTTGGGGGCTGACGGTTCGATTGGAGCCGCCGGAGCTGGAAACTCGTGTGGCTATCTTGATCAATAAAGCTCGTAAATCCGGGGTGGAGTTGAAAAGGGATTGTGCTTTTTTTATTGCTCAGAAAGTCCGAAGCAACGTACGTGACCTTGAGGGTGCCCTTAAAAGAGTTCTCGCAAATGCCCATTTTTTTGGGCATCCGATTACGCTGGATTTTGTGAGAGAGACGCTAAGGGATCTCATCGCGGTTCATGATCGGCAGATTTCATTGGATAATATTCAGCGCCTGGTGGCGGACTATTTCAAACTAAAAATTTCAGATCTGCTGTCAAAGCGGCGAAACCGATCTATTGCGAGGCCAAGGCAGGTGGCGATGGCTTTATGCAAGGAGCTAACTGTTCACTCACTGCCAGAGATTGGAGATGCATTTGGTGGGCGGGATCACACTACTGTGCTGCATGCTTGTCGAAAAATCAAAGAATTGTGTGAAACTGATTTATCAATACGTGATGATTATAACAATCTTCTTAAAGCCTTGACTGGATAAGGATTCATTATGGAATTTTCTGTTTCGCGCGAGCAGTTACTCGAGAAAGCGCAGGTAGCCGCGTCAGTAGTAGAGCGAAAGCAGACGATGGCGATTCTCGTCAATATTTTGATTGAAATTGATGCCATGGGAGCAGTGCTGACGGGCACAGATTTAGATACAGAAATATCTACGAAGATGGAGCTTCTGGAGGTCGGGTCGGGCGGTGCCGTGACGGTGCCTGCTAAGAAACTAGTTGATATCGCAAAGGCGTTACCTGAAGGAGCAATAGTGCAGTTTAAGGTCGACGGTTCTCAGATGCTTTTGTCGTCCGGCCGCTCTCGATTTAAGCTTGGTACGTTGGGTGCGGAAGAATACCCTAGACTTGAGATTAGAGGGGAAATGACCACAGTTGTAGTGGCAAAAACGCCGCTTCATGATTCTATTGCGAAAACGCAGTTTGCTATGGCTCAACAGGATGTTCGGTACTATTTAAACGGGATGTTATTTTCTATTGGCGGTGGCGTTTTTAGGACTGTCGCAACCGATGGACACCGTTTGAGTTTGTATCAGGTAGCGTTAGATAGTGGAGCGGTGGAGCCGGTGGCACTGATTGTGCCGAGGAAGGCGGTTTTAGAGCTGGTGCGATTGCTCGGCGGTGCGGATGATTCTGTGGAATTGTCGTTCTCGGATTCGCATTTTAGAGTGACGTCTCAAGGATTCGTGTTTACGAGCGTGCTGATAGATGGTCGGTTTCCAGACTACGAGCGTGTTTTGCCGCAGGGGGGCGATCATGTTATCCGAGCAGATAGAAGGCGACTTCGGGAGGTTATGGTTAGAGCGTCGATCCTGTCTAGTGAACAGTACAGAGGTGTAAGGCTCAGGCTAACTCAGGGTCAACTTGAGGTAGTTGCAAATAACGCGGAGCAGGAGGAAGCCCAAGAAGGGCTCGAAGTAGAGTTTGTGGGTAAGGACGGGTTTGAGATAGGGTTTAATGTGAGTTACTTGATTGACGTTTTAGCGACTATTGAATCTGAAATTGTAGAAGTGCGTTTTGGAGACAGCAATAGGAGTGCCTTAATTCAGGGCATTGGGGATGACGCTGGTCGTTATGTTGTTATGCCGATGCGTTTATAGCGTTTGATAGAAACTTTAAAACTCTATCATCTGCGCGGGTTGGAAGAGGTATCGCTAACATTAGGTTCTTCAATCAATTTATTTGTTGGTGCGAATGGCGCAGGGAAAACTTCTGTACTGGAAGCTGTAACGCTTCTATCGCACGGCAGAAGTTTTGTTACAGCTCGAGCGAAGTCATTGATTCATTTTGATGCGAATGAGTTGACGGTGTACGCAAAGATTCATCGGACGGAGGGGTCCTATCAGTTAGGGTGTCAGGTTAGGCTTGACGGTGATCGGAGATTGAAATTTAACGGAGTAGCGGCAAAAGGCCAGGCGGAATTGAGTCGGGTTCTGCCGGTAATAACGATTGCTCCGCATTGTGCAGATCTGGTTATAGGCAGTCCGGGAGATAGGCGGAGGTTTTTAGACTGGGGTGCCTTTTATTGCGCTAATGGGGAAATGGCAGTGTACGCGGGCTTGCGTAAAGTTTTGCTGCAGAGAAATGCGGTATTACGGAGTGGAAAGGCAGATAAATCGCATCTTGATTCATGGGATCAGCAAATTGTTGCGTTCGGGGTGGTCGTGGACAGATGGCGCGCGCAGTTTTTGGAGGAATTGGAGCCAGTCTTTTCCTTGGTTATTCAGGAACTGGGGGTGGGGTTGGAGTTTGAGTTGCGATATCAGCCGGGGTGGCTGGG
>Ga0209192_10000335_pt1 | contig 51053 bp, 34 predicted proteins | sample ArcticOcean_MG_C_11_FD_187433 | JGI IMG/M metagenome (GOLD analysis project Ga0209192, IMG submission 187433) | Marine microbial communities from western Arctic Ocean - ArcticOcean_MG_CB2_154 (SPAdes) (version 2) | ecosystem: Environmental > Aquatic > Marine > Oceanic | place: Arctic Ocean... | reverse complement strand
AAAGATAAGAAGAACGCTGATAAGTATGATAGAAATAATATGAAAGATCTTGAAGCTTTATTGAAATTAGCAAAAGATACTAAATATCCTGCTGCAATTGACGAACAGCTTACAGAACTCAATGAAGCTAATGGACAAACAGTAAAAGAGTTTGGTGATCTTCTTGCATTGTTATTAGATGAAGACAGTGGAATGGATATTGAACGTGCAATTAACGCGATGGATCCAAAAAAGGCCAGAGTTTTAGAAAAGCAAATCTCTACATTGTATAAAAGATTATTTGATCTTACAAACCAAGGTTTTGATTTAAGAGAAGATAATTCATTAACTAATGAAGCGTTTTCTAGAATGTCTAGTGATAAGATAGAAACTGAATTATACGCTGCTTCACAAGCACTGACAACTTACTATGATTGGCTCAAAGCTGGAAATGATTCAGGTAAAGGCGAATCAATAGATCATGTTATATCTCTATTGAAAAAATGTAAAAGCGATATTAAAAGATTTAAAGACAAAGAAGAAACTATAGGTACTGCATATGAAGCTCCAGTTGTTGAAACTAATGAAGCTAAAACATTATCTATTGGTAAAATCGGTATGATGGGTGCAAAGATTCTTAACAAGATTAAAATCGGTACGATATTTGATACAAAAAATGGTCAATATGAAGTTACTGGATTTGGACAACAAGCAAATGCATTCAAAGAATTTGAAGCTATGATTGATGGAAAAGAAGTAAAGGTTAAATTGACTGCAATGTATGGTGTTAAGTTAGAAGTAACTGATGACGTACGCAGTGCTAGATACAATAAAGAAGAAGAATTAAATTCTATTATTCTAGAATCAGTCAATGAAGGTAAATTTGATGGTATTGCCGACTTAGTAAAAGCATTACATTTCGAAACAGATCCTAAAACTGCAGAAGAAAAGAAAATAGCTATCGGTAAATCTCAAGGAGAGTACACTAAGAAAAAGCAAATCGAAGGTGGAGAATATTCATTAAGAAGATTTAGGAAAGAGATTAAATTTGGAGACGGTACTTATTTAGGAGTATTTCTTCCAGGTTCTTATGATGCTGCAACTTCTACATTAGGAGATGGACCACATAAGAAAGCAGTTAAGAAAATAAAATGGAATCAAAAGAAATATGATCAGTGGTTAGAAGACATGGCAGCAAATGGAGGAGCAGATAATGCTTTTGATATGGCACAAAATGCTAAGAACGAGCCGGGGCTTATTGATTGGGTTAAGAAAGAATTTAGAGGTGATGATGCATTACAAAGAATTCAATGGGATATTGAAGGTTATGCAGAATCAGTAGTTACTGAAAAGGTAGAAAAAATAGCCTGTTTAGAATGTGATGAAGTTAATACTAAAAAAGCATGGAATAAAAATAATGGTTTTTGTCCTTCATGTAAAGATTCTTCAAAGGGTGTTGCAGAATCAGTTATGTCAGAATTAGATATTATACGACAAGAATCTGATAGTATGTCAGATTTTATATCTAATGTATATAAAACACCGGGATTCAAACATTTTAAAGGAGACAAATCATTTAAAGGTTTTTTAGAATTAACATATGATTACACTAATCAAGAAGCTGAACTTACTGAAGCAAATGAAATTAACGAAGGCGCTATAGATCTATTAGCCGACGATATAGAAGATGCAAAAACATATGACGCAGTTTCTGATGGAAATTCAGTTCAAGCAAGATCAACTAAAAAAACATGGGACGACGGTGTTCCAGTTTTAAAGTATATTGCTAGAGCTCCAAAGAAATCTGTTAAACTACCTAAGAAATTTAAAGTAGTAGACGATACTAAATATGGGTGGTGGTATTTACAAATATCAGGAGTATGGTACGGTATCGAACAAGAAGATTACGGAACTCCACCATTTGAATATTAAAATATTAAACTAAAATAAACATACCAAAAAAATGTCAAATATTAATCAACCAATTTCTGGATCAACGCAATTTGGAACGCAGCTATCTAGAGCAACTGATAGTCAAGGTATTCTAAATTCACAGATATTACAAGGTGGATATCAAGAAGTCGCGACTATTCAAGATAGAAACGATATTACTATTTATGAAACCGGTTCTACATATGACGGGTTTACACAAACTGGTGATGCACAAAATGGAATAGCTACCGGTAGAAGACAGATTGGTATGATGGTTCATGTTATAGAAGATAGTAAATTTTATGTACTAAAACCATTTGGATATTGTGGAAACAATGGCAATGGGACTTTAGTTGATTTTGCTAATTTAGGTGAAGCTGAACGAGGTGTTAGAATGAAACCAGACGAAACTCTATTAATTAGTGCTGGTGATCCATTTATGGGAACATCAGATGTTTTTGCAGATGCGTCGGCATATAGTATTTCTAATTTACCAGGTTCTGTATGGGTAGAAGTTAGTTTAGCGGGAACTAGTGGAACTAGTGGAACTAGCGGAACATCAGGTGTAAAAGGTGATGATGGTTCAAATGGAACTAGTGGTACTTCAGGTTCAAATGGTTCTAATGGAACTAGCGGAACATCAGGTGAAAAAGGTGAAAAGGGTGATGATGGTTCAAATGGAACTTCGGGAACTTCAGGTAATGATGGTTCAAATGGAACTTCGGGAACTTCAGGAACTAGTGGTTCAAATGGAACTAGTGGAACTTCAGGAACGAACGGAGATCATGGAACTAGTGGAACTTCAGGAACCTCAGGTTCTAATGGAACTAGCGGGACTAGTGGGACTAGCGGAACATCAGGTTTACAAGGTTCAAGCGGTTTTAAAGGTGAAAAAGGTGATGATGGCTCAAATGGAACTTCGGGAACTTCTGGAGAAGACGGATCTCAAGGTGATGCTGGAACTTCTGGAACAAGTGGAACTTCTGGAAACGACGGACCTCAAGGATCAGCTGGATCTAGTGGAACTAGTGGAACTTCTGGAGACGAAGGATCTCAAGGATTAGCTGGAACTTCTGGAACTAGTGGAACTTCTGGAGACGAAGGATCTCAAGGATTAGCTGGAACTTCTGGAACTAGTGGAATAGACGGATTAATTCAAGTTGATACAACATGTTCAGGAGCTTCTTTAACCGGACAAACAGATGTATATGCATTCTTAGATTCAACATCTGGACCGTATGCAGTTGGTTCTGATCCGGCAAATAGACCACTTGTGTATGCTGCTTTAACTGATTGGCATGCAACTTATACAGCAAATAATCCTGGTTATACAGGTAATCTTTATATTTCAGTACCAAATGGTGGAAGTACTAAAGAACAATGGTTGCAACACTTAGTTGCGATTAGAATGACACAAGCAGGCACAAGGACGTTACATATTCCTACTGCATATTGGGTAACTACAGGTAATCAAACAGAGAATGGCGTTACTTACAGTTGGACAACTGCAGGTGTACCTACAGATTGGGATAACAATAATTATGTATTACCTACAAGAGCATTTGTTATTAATCTTGTTAATGAATCTGCTGTTTCTTATCATGAAGCAGATCCAATTTCTACTATAGCGAATCAACCTACAGCAACATGGAACTCAGATCTTGTTAATTTTGAAGCTGCTCACGCAGGTATGGATTATTTCGGTGGTATCTTATATCCACTAGCAACTGGAACAACAGGACACACATCAAACATGATATTACATGGATATGCTGCAGTTACTGGACAGAATCCAATAATTGAAGCAGATTTCCAAACTGCAACAGGCGCAAACTTTGCTAACGGAGGTTATACAAACTTCTTTAGTGGAGCAGCAACTAATACATACACAGCAGCCAGTAAAGATTTATCAGCATATAACTACTCAGGGATTTTTGATAAACAAAGTACTGGAGCTCAAAGTACAATTCAGTTTACAGGAGTTGAATTTGGAAATGATATTAATAGTATACTTGCAGGTGGAGTAGATGTAACATCTCAAGTTAACGTTGTAGAATCATATACAAATCAAATATTAACTATTAGAGGATTTACTTCTGAAACTATTGACTTTAATGTTAATGATGCAGGGTGTATTGAAATGGAAGTTGATGAAAGTGCATTATCATCATTTAGTGATGGTACAAGCGGAACAAACGGAACTTCTGGAACTAGTGGAACTTCTGGAACTGACGGATCTCAAGGATCAGCTGGATCTAGTGGAACTTCTGGAACTTCTGGAACTAGTGGAACTTCTGGAAACGACGGATCTCAAGGATCAGCTGGATCTAGTGGAACTAGTGGAACTTCTGGAATAGACGGATTAATTTCAGTAAATGCTTTATGTGAAGGCGGAGAATTAACAGGCGCGACAGATGTATATGTGTTTTTAGATAGCACATCTGGTCCATACAGTTTTAATCAAGGTGCTCCTCGAAATAGACCATTAGTATACCAGGCATTAAGTGATTGGCATGCTAATTATACTGCTACACACCCAGGATATACTGGTAATCTTTATATTTCAGTACCACAGGGTGTAACTACTAAAGAACAATGGTTGCAACAACCTGTTTTACTCGTAGACACAAATCCTAATAGTAGACTTGGAAACATAACAACAGCTGCAAATACAAATGTACTAAGTGACTATGGTTGGATTACTTCTGGAAGTTGGTCTACAACTGAAGACGGTGTTCCAGTAACATACAGTTGGACAACAACAGGAATTCCTGCAAACTGGGACAACGCTAGTTATGTAATACCAACTAGAATGTTCACTATAAATTTAGTAAATGAAACAAACGTAGCCTATCACGCTGCATTACAAAATGGAACTTTAGCAGGCCAGCCAACTTCTGATTGGTCAATTGATTATACAAACTTTGTAAACATGTATAACAACCTTGAGTATTTTGGAGGCATATTATACCCCGTAACTGCAGGTATAGGAGGTGAAGATTCACAAATGTTGTTACATGGATATGCTTCTATTACTGGACAAGATCCAGTAGTTCTAGCAGATTTTCAAACAGCAATTGGTACTAATTATCAAACTAGTTATTTTAGTAATTTTTTCTCAGGAACTGCAGAAAACTTTTATGTAACTGAATCGGAAACAGTAAATGGATATAACTGGTATGGAATATTTGACAAACAAAGTACACAAGATGAAGGTGGTAAAGATTTAATTACATTTACCACAGCAGAATTTGCAGAAGACTTAAATGTGATATTAGATCCGGGCGGAGAAACAGGATCTTCTGTAAATGTATATGAATCTTATACGAACCAAATACTAACACTAAGAGGCTTTTATTCTGAAGATATTACATTTACTGTCAATGAAGATGGTTGTATTGTAATGGATATCAACGACGGTGCTTTTGGTCAAAAAGGTGAACCTGGTACAAACGGATCTCAAGGATCGGCTGGATCTAGTGGAACTTCAGGAGTTAATGGAGGTAAAGGAGAAAAAGGAAACAAAGGAAACAACGGTGGCAGTGCATACGAAGTATATGTCGAAGAATCTGGTGGCAGTGCGTTATCCAAAACTGATTGGCTAGCATCATTAGAAGGTACTAAAGGTCAAACAGGTGATGCAAAAGATGGTAGCGCTGGTAACAGTGGTTCGTCAGGAACTAGTGGTAGAACAGTAAACGGTGCTAAAGGTGAAGCTGGAGATGCAACACTCCAAAAATCATACTTGCTTAGATTAGAATATGATGCAAGTAATCACTTGGTAAATAATACAACACAGAACAGATTTATGACTGGTGTTAGTGATTATGTAAGTGAAGGAGCTGCGCTTAATAGTGTGTCTGTTAATACATCGTCTGCTGTATATAGTGTAAACGTAAGTTTTGCAAATGAAGATAAACCTCCATTTGGAATTACAGTAATGGCTTGGGACCCAGTTTCATATAAATACGAGTACCATGCATATGATACAGATCCTGGACAATTAGAAATAATAACGGATTCATCTGCATTCACACAAGATGAAGCAGGAAATTGGACTCCGGATGTCTTTACCAATTTTTCAGGTAATTCTATCAACATCGATGTGAGACAACAATATATCAAATATGGTAACTCAGTGGCATTTCCACCACCATCTAGATATGCGCATGTTTTCTTAATATTTAATTTCGATGCATAATAAGGATATATAATCTAATAATATAAAATAAAAATAAAATAAAATGGCAAAAACAATTTTATCATTCGAAGAATATTCGTCAAACATTAAAAAATCCAAAAGTACTGCTGAAGGCAATGCATTTGGGGCAGCAAGAGCCAAGGCAATTGCAGATGGAGAAGAAGAATTCGAAGTAGACGGAGAAAAAGTACCTGTAAAAGGAGTTGACAAAGAAGACAAAGAAAACGCTGAAGAATTCGTAGAAGAAACAGAAGACGTTGAAGACGAGTCTGACGATGACGATGACGAAGATGATTCTGACGATGATGAAGATGATGAAAAAACAGAGAAAGTAGAAGAAATTCTAGAAACATGCTCTGATCATTTATCTAAATCATATGAAATGGCTATTAAAGAAGCTATTGAATATGACGGAGATGATTATCCTGACCATACTTTAGAAAGCTACATGAAGGAAAACGCTTCACTAGTTGCATCATTATCTGCACAATCTTGTGAAGACTGTTATTCCGAAATCAAAGACGAAGATTTAACAAAAGAAATGTACGAGGCTATACTTAACGAGATGAAAGACTCTTATGTTAAGAAGATAGAAGAGATGAAAGAATCCTGGGTAGGATAATTTAAGTTGATTAGAGTATCATCGAATTAAACTTTTTAAGAAGTCCATGTATAATACATGGACTTTTTTATTTAAACGAGATATGCCTAGAATACCAGTAGAAATCATATACATGCAAATGGCTTACCAAATAGCCAAACTATCCTATGCCGAAAGAAGACGAGTAGGTTGCGTTATTGTAAAAGATACACAGATCATATCCACGGGATATAACGGTACACCATATAATTTCGATAACACATGTGAAGAAACACAAACACGACATATCGATAATCCTGACCACATGTTAATTCTAATAGAAAAAGGATATAATTGTAAAGATGGATGTTGTTCTAAAGAGGTAACTAAAAGAGAAGTTTTACATGCAGAATCAAATGCTTTGGCAAAAATTAGTAAATCAACGCTCTCTTCTGAGGGCGCAGATCTTTATACTACTACATGTCCATGTTTTGACTGCGCAAAATTAATTATTCAATCAGGTATTAAGCGTGTGTTTTACTCAGAAGACTATAGAGATATGGGTGGAGTAGAATTATTAAAGAAGGCTGGTATCGAAGTAAAAGAAGTTATATGTTGGAATGCAGAGTAAATGAAATCATAGACAAGGCTCTTGAAGATAATACATTTGGTAAAGGTTTTAAATTTAGAAAAAACCAAAGAAATGTAATAGAAACCATTTGTAAAACTTATCTCGAGGATCCTATGTCTACTGTAGTTGTCGATGCCCCAACAGGTGCTGGTAAATCACTGATAGCTATGTGGTCTGCACATGTTCTAAAAGAATTAGGTAACAAAGGTTATATGGTAACTAGTGACCTAAGTCTTCAGGATCAATATGAATCTGACTTCTATGATTATGGTTTGAGATGGCCATCTATCAAAGGCGTAGATAATTATGAATGTTCTGTTAACGGTTTACCCTTTTCTCTTGGAGATTGTAAATTAAAAGGAATGGGATATGAACAGGCTGAAAAACTACCATGTTGGAATACATGTGAATATTTACAAAATAGAAAAAGGGCGATTGATCAACCAATATCTTTATTAAATTATTCTTTTTGGTTAATTCAAAGAAATTACGTTGAAGATAAAATGAGACAAGAAGAACGCGAAATTCCATTTAAACAAAGGGATTTTGTATTCTTCGATGAAGCTCATAAAATGGATGAAATAGTACAAAATCACTTTAGCCCTCGAGTTGACGTTAATATCACTGATAGATTAATGACTCTTTCTAGGTTTTTATCTAAACATGGTTTATTGAGTACTAGTTTTACTAAAGGTAGAGTAAATTCTTTGGTAAATGAGCTGATGACAGGGAATAAACTGGAAGTTCACAGTGCAATGAAAGATTTTGATAGTATTCTTAAAGGATTAAATAGATTGCGTAAGGGTGCTAACAAATACGTTAAAACAAGATATGGTAATTCTACTGTTCCTAAAGATTGGCAAAAATCATTTGGAACCTTTGATTTAATTAAAGATATGCACTGTAAGTTTGATGATTATTTAGAATTAATATCTAAAGTAGGTATTGATAAAATGGTATTAGATCAAGGAGAGACTGAAAGTCGATTTATGTGTGTTGAAGAAAGCTCTATGATTAAAAGATATTTACACGAACGTGCAGATTTTAAGGTTTTTATGAGCGCAACTATTGGAGATCCTCGTGCATTTGTAAAAGTCATGGGTATATCTAATGCCAAGTTTATCAGATTAGATAATAATTTTAATTATGATAAATCTCCAGTTGTTTTTGTAAACAGACATAAACTCTCATATAGAGAAAGAGAAACTAGTTTACCTAAAGTTGTAAAAATATTAGATCAGATCATAGAAAAACATGAGGGCCAACGAGGCATCATTCACTGTGGTTCTTATGATTTTATGAATTATATAAAAAGAAATTCTAAACATACTTTTAGATTAATGGACTATGAGGGTTCAAGAGAAAAAGGAGATATGTTAGAATTATTTAAAAAGAAAGAAGGCGCTATATTAATGGGACCTTCGCTATTAGAAGGATTAGATTTAAAAGACGATATTAGTAGATTTCAAATATTTTTTAAAGTACCATACCCTCATTTGGGTAATCCATTGATTAAGGCTAAAATGCAAACATCAAATGAGTGGTACGATTGGAAAACGGGGATTAGTATCATGCAAGGTGTTGGTAGATCAGTAAGAAGTGAAAATGACTGGGCTGTAACATATGTACTGGATGCGTGCTTTAGAAGTCTGATAAATAAGAAGGGATTCTTCCCTCCTTCGTTTATGGAAAGAATAAAAACAATTAATTAAAAACAAAAAAATGGGATTTAACAAGTTAATGCTACCTGATGTAGCTTATTTAAAAGAAAGCCTTAAGGAAAAGGGCAATTTAGAGTTCGGTAAATTTTGGCATAATAGGTTTATGAAATCAGATGCTATAATGGGACCAAACGAATCACATGAATTTCTTAAACAATTTGTAGAACATGAGTATAATGTTAGTAGAGAAGATTCTCCTGGCGATGAGAAATCTCTCTAGTAAAAAATCTAAAAAAATGAGCACACAAGAACCTAATAAAAAAACGTTTTACGTTTGGACTAAAACTGAAAGAATAGGACAAATAGTAGAAGTGGCAAAAGAACAAGCTGGAACTACATGGTTGGAATTTACCGATGGTACTAGGTGTAATGCGTCACTTGTATCTGAAATGTTAATGCATGCTAGAGATGAAGCACAGGCAAATAGCATATCAAAAGATTTCGGAGGTATTAATTTTCTAGTTACAAAAAACGATGAACAAGAAATAGAAGACTCGAGTCCAGCGAGACCTAGAACTAGACCCGTACGTCCAAGGAAAAACGAAAAAGAAGAAGACGAAAAAGAGATTAATGTTATGTTGGAAATGCTCAGGAGAATGAGTGCTAAAAACAGAGCAGAAATGCCAGTAAAGGTAAATATTCCTTCTAAGGAGGTTTACGATTTATTGAAAGATCAAATGGACACTACTAAAAAAGAATTAAATTCTCAAATCGGAGAGCTCGTAGAGAGTCAGATAGATAACTTAAGAGAGCAATTAAAAGAACAAATAGAATCATTTATTATTAATTACTATAACAATGGCAGAACAGACGACACAACCAATTCCTAATCGCAGACAAAGAAGAGCGATGTTAAAACAACAAGGTGTTTTAAAATACCTTAATAGATTACCTCATTTTCATGAAACTAGAAATAATTTCAGGGCAAATAATATTGCTACGGGTAAACAGATACATCAAAACTTTGTGGACAAAATGGAAAAGGCAAATGAAGAGAGATTAGAAGGTATTCTTGAAAATAAGAAAATTGAATGGAACGCACAAGGATGGAATTCTAAAGAAATTGAATTACTAGAAGAAGCATGGGCTTTAGGTGCTATCAAAGATAAAGAAACTTATAGAGAAGACAAAAAGAAAGCTAAGTCTTTAAGGAAAGAAGCAGAAGCATTACGAGCTTCTAGAACTAAATAAATATAAAAGAGTGATAAGTATAACACTGGAACCAGCAGATAATGGCCTAATTAAGTTTTTACTTGATGATAACGTAAACGGAGGTGGAGAAGAATTTACATCTAGAACTGTTTATGAATTTGAAGGACCATATAAAAGGAAAAATCAAGTTAAATTTGTAAAAGATTTAGTATTAGATCTTGGTATAGATTCCGGTACAGCACTTGATAAAGATCAGTTAGTGATTAATTCACAATGGGGCGCAAGTTACAATCCATCTAAACAAGAAATAAAAAATAAGATATCTTTTTATGAAACTGAGATAAAAAGGTTATCTTCCCAACTAGAAAGATGAATTTAAAAGTAGAAGGTGTATGGTGTAAGACAAGAACCGAGTTTGATAAATTGTCTAAAAAGGATAATTATGATTTAACCATTTCTTATTTTGACGTTTTTAATCGATTGGTTAAAAGTGATCCATACAGCTCTGAGCCGTCAGGTACTATCATAACATTGTATATTCGTAAAATGATACAGAAAGTTCTTTCTTCTATTCAAGAAGAAGACTTGGAAACAGCCAATATTAAAATTCTTTACATGTTTAAGAATTTAAACTCTGAAACTATTGTTAATTTTAGAGAATTTGTAAATGACCTTGCAAACACAGAATGTGATTTAGATCTAATTATTATTAATCGCTGTGATTACCCTAAAAAAGGTGTTTTGAGCAAGTTTGATAATGTTAGATTTATAGACAATGATTAAACACCCTCTTTTTTCTAAGGGTGAACAAATACATGCCCTTATTTCAACTACACATAAACCAGATATATTGTTTCCAGTTAGGGCAACTATATACGATGTTAAGTTTCATGATGTAAACCCGCAATACCAAATTAGAATTAAAAAGTTCTATGATGATGTTTATTTTCTAAAAAAGAACATGTTTGGTGGTAGATTTATTAAAAACTTTGATGGCAAAGATACTAAAATAAATTTAAAAAGAAAAAACTACTCAACAGTTGAAGACATAGAAAATCTAATATTCAATGGTGACAAGTGGAAACAATATTTAATTCTTGTCGATTCCGTATTTTGTGTACGTACCAGAGCTGAACAGACTGATCTGTTTAATAAAATACAAACATTCCATATAGAACTAAAGCTAAAAGAACTATTTGAACTAGCTAATAGAAACAGCTATAGAAAAGGATCATACTATTGGCACACTAAAGGAGAATACACAAAATCTTTAGAAAAATTCTTAGGAGATAGATATAACAAGGACAGCAAATGGGCTGAAAATCTTCTATATAGACCCGAAACCGATGAAATGGATGACATAGAATGGGTCTAATATATTAACGTAATATATTTACGATGATATATATAAAAAACAAATTAACTTTAATATGCCGTTTCAATTAGTTTCTGATTTTACACATGCTAACCCAAATGCGGAACCAGCAATAGAGCAAACCAAAGAAATCACGGTTAAAGATGAATTAGGTGAAATAGTTACTGCCGAATTCAATGCTAACAGTGGAACTTTTAGAGGATTGCCTATTTTAGGTTTTCCACCTAAACCTCCAGAAAATGCAGATATTAATCCGCAATCACATGGTCATACAAATGCCAGTGGTGAATCAAGTGGGTCATCGGATAGTATATATGGAACAACTGGTAATGAAACTCGAACATACACTGCATTTAAATCTGTAAGTGGAAGTGAAAATAAACAAAAAGTTGAAGATGCAGGTGAAGAGATAAATGCTGGACCTGCACCTAGAAGTAAAATCAACAAATGGGCATTATTCAAATACTCTAACATAGCTGGTGTTTCAAATCCAGATACTAGGGATTTAACTCCTAAATATAACAGAGCTGTATTTGCAGGATTAGAGCAAAAGATTTTAAATCCTACTGCTAGAAATATAATTACATATTCTCAAGAAACAGGAGGACCATGCTTTTCATATTCAGAAAGTGATTTTTTACAATGTGAACACTATGGTACTATTTCTAACGATTATTTAATTACTCTTAGGAGATTTGCATATCCAGTTGGAGACGATATTATGTACCCGAAACAACAAGGTACAAAAGGTGAAATGGTAGACGTGAGTCAACCTGATTTGGCGAGAGCTATAACATGGATGTCCCCTGCTCTAGGTAATGATATTAAAGAAATACTTAAATTTAGTACTAAGTTACCATGGAAAGAAGAGACATCAGGTCTTCAAGAAGCAAGTAGCGGTGATGGATCTAGAGGAGAAGCTGGTGAAGCGGTTGATAGTAATCCTTTGGCAGCTGCAGTCGAATCAGGTATGAATGGATATAGTTCATTCTCGGCCGCTGATAAAAGAAAAAGAGGTGCATATGATCCAATGTCAGCGACATATCCAAATGCTGTATTTGGTCCACTTAATATTATTAAAAAAGTTCTAGCAAGAGAAGCTGGATTAGATTTTAGTCAAGAATTTAAATTAACATTTCATTACGATCTTACATCATATAACAATACATCTCCTAAGGTTGCATTTATGGACACGCTGTCTAATATACTAGCGTTGACATATAATACTGCGCCATTTTGGGGAGGAGCTGCTAGATATAGTGGTAATGGAAAGACAGGGAAGCCGTTTGGTGATATTAGTAAATTAAAGAGTGGAGATTACGCCGGATATTTTGGGTCTATTGCAGATACACTAATGAGCATGGGTGGAAACTTCTTAGATCAATTAAAGGCAACGGCTGGTAATATAGGTAAGGGCGAAGGAATTAACAAAATAATGGGTGATTCTTCAATTTTAGAAAATATAGTTGGTGGAGGTTTAATGAAAAAACTAGGTGGTCCACAGGGTGGATCTATTATAGCAGCATTTTTATCTGGTGATCCAACTGGACAATGGCATGTAACGATAGGTAATCCAATGAATCCAATACTGGTTTGTGGAAATTTATGTTTAGAAGACAGTAATGTGTCATTTGAAGGACCATTAGGATATGAAGGTTTTCCTACTAAAATGAAAGTTGAAATCACACTAAAACCAGGTAGACCTAGAGATAAAGGTGAAATCGAATCAATGTTTAATGCAGGTCGAGGTAGAATGTATTTACAACCTGATGTTGAAAACGCAGTAGACTTAGACGCAATATATGACGTTTCTGCATACGGAAATAAAGATAGAAGAAACTTTACAGCAGGATTTGCACAAAAAATATCTGATATGAACGCAGGCTAATGGATTTTAAAAGTTTATCAAATAAAAACACAGAAACGTCAAAATTAATAATGGCGCAACCTACCATGATCTTTGTAGATCTAGAAAATAGTAGGAAAATATATTACAAAAAGCACGTTGTCAAAGAGGACGAAGTTCTTAGACCTGATTTAATTGCACTAGAATGCTATAATGATGAAAGTTTTCTAGATGTTATTTTAAAATTTAATGGAATATCGGATCCGTTTTCTATTATGCCAGGTGAAACGATATTGATTCCAATGCAATCTATAAAGTATTTTGCACTTGATAGGCCTCAGAATTATGAAGATAATCCTATAAAAAATCAATTCATAGATACTAAAAGATTATCTAAAAAAGATGCGAGAAGATTAGAGGCGTTAAAAAAGAAATATAATAAAGAAAATCTATTGCCACCTAATGTAATTCCAGTTGGAAAGAAAAACTTTGAATTCAATGGAGATAAAATAAGATTCGGCGCACAGGTACAAACAGATGCGGTCGTAGATTCTATTCTTAGAGAAGTGAGTAATGATGCTAGTAAATATGGAACTGTTAATGAACCATTAGATACTGAAGCAGTTGGCACTGGTAACACGGGTGACAATGGTAAGTTATCTGATAAAGATCTTGATAAGAAACTAGAAAATAATAATGATAAAAAAGGTAAAACCACGAGTGATTCATCTAAGTCTGATAATGCAGACTCTGTTGGAGGTGAACCTGGTGATGGAACTGCACCAAAGGGAACTGATACTATAGATGATTTGACAACTGACGGACCTTGTTCTAAATAATAAGATATGGCCGAATTAGAAAATAACATATTAGCAGTAGTAGAACCAGCTTTGATGCCTACTAAAATAGAAATAGAATCTATTAAAGAGGATGAGGGTGATGCGCCTAAACAATCCAAATCTTTTGGAACTATGGTACCTTTTATATTGGTAAATAATTATCAATTTAGTCCCAAAGATGTCGCTTCCTTTAAATTAGATCTTACTGGAATTTTACCAGCATGTACACTATCTTTATATGATAGTAATAATAAATTCGCGGTCACAGAATACCCTCGAGATGGTGATTATTTTACAATTTTAATAAATTCTAAAAACCAAGAAACATTCAAGTCTATTCACATGGACTTTGATATTACAACGGTAACGAGTGCACAGTCAGATGGTAAAAGTATTTTAAATCTATCTGGTATGGCTAAAATACCAAAATGGATGTCTGAGGATTGTAAAAATTTAGATTCAGATACATCTTTGAATCATATAGAATTGTTAGCAAGAGAATTGCAATTGGGTTTGGCAACTAACATAGATGCTACAGATGATGCACAGCCTAGAATTATGCCGTATACAACATATTCTGATTTTATTAAAACAGTAATCAGTAGTAGTTATATCAGCGACGATTCTTTTCAAAAGTATTTTATAGATCAATATTACTATTTTAATTACATTGATATTAATAAGATTTTTAATTCCCCTAACCCTCCAATTGCAGAATGGGCAGATTCATTGGCTTCATTTGCATCTACTATATCAGCAGATACTAATACTGAACACCCAGAAGGAGATAATGCTAGAGTACCTTTATTGTTAACTAATCATGTTAATCTACAGGGAATGAATACATTTGTAGAAAAACAAGAGATTATTAATAATTCAATGGCAATCAGTTTATCTTCAGGATATAAAAGAACTGTGATGATATATGATAACAATTCTGAAGGCGCTGAGAGAAAACAAGAATTTACAATAGAAGCACTATCTTCGGAGAATCTAAGAGATTCTGAAGAACCTATGAAAGGTAATAGGAACGAAACAAGATATGAAGATGAGGTTAAATTTAAATATTTAGGAAGACAAAATGCAGGAGAAGATGGTTTAGGGAATACACATGCTAATGCTGCTTTTTCTAAATTACACAATATACAAAATAAATTAGAAATAGAAAAAATGAAATTGAAGGTAACTTTAAATTCATTTAATCCTTCTTTTTACAAATTTCAAAAGGTTCCAGTTTTATTATATCACTATGATAAAAAGAAAATAATGCAAGCTCAACAACAAAAGGTAAAAGCTGAAGAAGCTGGATTAACAGATACTCCATTTGATTTAACGGAGGGAGAAGTAGATGAGCAAGGTTTGCCACAACAAATGGTTGACGCGTTTCTATCTGGATATTATATTATTGAAAATATTGTTTATGAATTTGATAGTGAATCAGGTAATACTAAACAAACAATGACGTTATTGAGAAGAGAATGGCCAACTAGAATGGATGCTTTAGTTAATCCACCAGAAGGTGGAGAATTTGAAGCCCCCGAATCTGGAGAAACAGTGATAGAAAGTGATCCGGCACCTGAACCGCCTCCAGAACCTACACCTACTCCAGAGCCAGAGCCAACTCCGACTCCGACACCGACACCGGAACCAGAAGATTTAGAAATAACAATACATGTTAATGGAGGTGGATCAACATTCGTACAAGATGCTTCACAGCCATTTGCTTCGCATAATACGTATTTTGAATGTACAGGTACGTGGACAAAGAATAGAGAATTTTCAGGATTTCAAGCTGCTGAAATAGAGTTTGAGGGCGTAATGGAAGGAGACAGCGGTGAGTTTAGTTATCCTAATATAATACCGAAAAAAGATGGAACATGGCGATTTGAAACAATACCTACAATATATGACGATGATCTGTATATAGTTAATGTTAGATTTAAAGCAGAGGATAAGTGGTTTACTGCAAAGGCCGAAATTAATATAGTTTACGCCGAAGCTTAATACGTAACGATAAAATATGAATATATAAACTATGGCGGATTTTAAAACAATTAGAGAATTTAAGAAGGGTGCTACTCTGAGAAAGATTAGCGAAGACCCTACGTTTCTTAGTTTCTTTTTCTTATTTAATTTTAGTGATGTACATCACTCGCCACTTCTTGCGCCTATTGATAAACCAGGTTCTGCCGGCTATTACTTAAAAAACTTTGTGGATAAAGATGCTGGAACAAGGCATCATGAACACTTGGCTAATTTTCAAAAGATATTAAAAAAGATCAATACAGAACTTCCTTGGTTTTGGAATTCTATTTCTGGTCTAGAATTGACTAAACAATATAATAAAATGGAAGATCCTTATTGGGGCGCTAACAAGCCTAAATTAGAGATCACGTGTTTAGAGGAAAACGTAGAATTGACTGCAACTGCACTTATCGGATTATACAAAAGGGCTGCATATGATTTTAATAGATACGTTGAAGTTTTACCACATAATTTAAGACAATTTGAAACTACTATTTTTGTAACAGAAGTTAGAACATTTCAACAATCCATAACAGCTAGAGATACTAATTTTTATGATCAACAAATGAGAGGCAGTAGAGCATCTAGTAGTTTTTCATTTAAAAAATCATCGGCCGATAAATCACCCAAGGGACCACATGCTAATACGTTTGATGAAGATTTAGTAAAACAATATAGCTTAACAGCGAAACCTATTATTTCTATTAGATTGAGCCACTGTGAATGGGACATAGATTCTGGTAATGAAGTTTTTGCAGATTTAAGTAAAAATCCAGAGATGAAGAAACCTAAGTTAAGTTTCTTTTGGAGACATGCTGAAGAAATGCATGCACATTACGGTGCTAATATAAATCAAGAAGTAGAAGAAACTCCTCTTGGCAATGCAGTACCTAAAGATGGTCTTTATCCTGATAAAGCATTTGATCCACTTGGAGATATTGCTGATGCTGCCGTAGGATTTGCAGAGGGGGCAATAGACGCTGTTTCGAATAGAGTTAATAATATTGTAGGTAGTTTTCAAAATAATAGTGAAATAGGAAATGTATATGGACAAACCTTAGGTGGTCCAATAGGCAATCTAGTTGATGGTGCAGTTGATAATGTATTAGGTGCACTACTTTTGGGTAATGTACATGGAGCAAACACACTAAGTAACATACAAGATGCTATTACGGCTGGAAGTGTTAACGCTATAGCTAATTTAGCAGGGCAGTTATTTACACAAAGTAATAGTGGTGGAGAAGGAACTCAAACTATTACGCCAGATACGGTATACGATGCTACCACTGGTGGAGGTGGGGTTGATAAAATATCTCCTAAGAAAATATATGACGACGTTGCTGTACCAAATGAGGTTCCTATAAATGAAAGAGTTTATGAGCCAGGTGTAGATTCAACTCCAGATGGTAATTTAAATCAAAACGTACATGATTAACGAATTAGTAAATGACAATATTAGAGAAACGCATTGGCTAGGAGAAGTTGTAATCAATGAAGATCCTCTTTTACAAGGTAGAGTTAGAGTTAAGGTATTCGGTAAATTTGATAAATTGCCTGATGATGCTATTCCATGGGCAACTCCTATGAATAGAGATCAAGTAGGTGCACATGCTGTTCCTAGAATCGGCGATATTGTTGCAGTTAGATTTGATAATGGAAACATATATCACCCTGAATACTGGTTTCAAGTAGATCAAAACGAAGAATTAAAAGCAGATATTTTAGAAGCATCTGATGCTCCTCAAGATGTTATTAGTTTAGTATATGATGCAGAAAGAAATGTTAGAATCTATCATTCTCCTGAAGACGGCTTAGTAATAACTAGAGGTGCTGGTATGAAAGAAAGACCTATGATTCAAATAGATGAAGAAGGGTTTATTAAAATATCTACTGGAGAAAAGATATTTATGGATTGCGGAGATATTTTTATATCTAATAGTGGTGAACCGGGTCAAGATGAAAGTCAGCCAGCTGTAAGAGGTCAATCTTTACAAGATTGGTTACAAATGTGGTTAGATGATTACAATGCACATATTCATCCAACTGGAGTTGGGCCTTCCGGTCCTCCAATGCCACCAACACCAGTTGTTGTTGGTAAATTAACAAGTACTCATCCAGATTATCAACAAAGAAATAAATAATTATGCCTGCACTGTGGCCACAATTTATAGCTAACGTAAGTAACAACATCATGGGTCAAGGTTACAAAGACCCTGGTAGTATTCCACCGCGTGATAATATTGATTCTAAAAATTTAAACTTTCAAACTCCTGTTTATATACCGCTTGTAACACCAAGCGGAAGAAGGGATTTTGGAGAAATGGTTGCAAACGAATACATAGCCGCTGTTAAAAGCATGGCAATGACACACGTTGGAGCAGTACATACTAATAACCCAGCAGCTGAACAAATATTAATTAAAGGATACGGCGAGGCTTTTGAAAGATTGTACAGACATCATGATTTAGATCTACAAGATACTAAAGACAAGGATGGTAATATTGTTAAAATGGGAAAAGAATCTCACCCAGCATATGCTGATTTTTGTCCCGATCCAATTGAAGCACCAGATCCAATAGAAGAACAAAAGAAGCAAGATAAAAAATTCGATGCTTTTGTTCATGAAAAGAAATCAGATACTTATTGGGATTTATATAAGTTTAGATTTTTTCAATTTCCATGTCTTACGGGTGAAGAAACTCAAGATGAATTAGAAAAAATATTTGCATCCAGGTTATTGCAACAATTTGAAAATATTACAAATAAAAATACTAAATGGGAATTTTATATGTGGGTGGCATGTTTAGGAAGCCAAAATTATAGCAACTCAAGTGGTTTTGGAGGAAATTGGTCAGGATTGCCTTGGCCCAATATAAATGATAAAGCTAGAAGCGACATATCATCTGCTGGATATAATTGGCAGCACTTAGCCGACAATGTTAGTACCTTATGTGTCGACGCTATTCATGAAGTACACCCAGAAGAAGAAGAAAATACATGGAATTTTTTTAATACAACTCACTTAAGGAAAAGAATTCAGAAAGATCCAACTGGATCTATCACATTGCCATATGAATTAGATTGCCCGTTAAACCAATGGAAAATTCAGGTAGCGTATGATTTTGAACATGATCCTCCTGAATATCCAAGTGGCAAACCTAAAATATTAACATCTAATGTAATTGCGATGTTTTCATGGTACCCTGGATTAAAATCTGGTAATTTTAGTGCAAACTCAGAAGGTGTAATTACTAATGCGCCTAAATTTACTAAAAGTAAAAATTGGGTAGAAAGTAAATTTGAAAACACAGAGTGGAAAGATAATTGGAGAAAAGTACCTGAAAGTAAATTGCGACAAGCTGGAAATTCTCAAAACCCACAAGAAAGTCTTTTAGAAATTAATCCAAAATCTGGCGGAACTATTTTTAAATTTCAAATGTGGCAAGCACTAAAGGAAAAAGAGGCTGCTGATTTATGTGATGAAAAAGAACTTGACGCAGATCTACCATTTTCATTCGCTGAAGGCGATCCTTATTTAGAAATGGGTGCTATAACAATTTCATATTGGTATGCTTGTTTAGTAAAACCGTTTGCTCCAACCACGTCTGCTCCTCCTGCACTAATACCACCACCATTAACTGGAATTTATATTCCAATATATTATGGTAGTGCAAAAAGATTAGGCAATAATTTAAGAAAGGCATGGAATACTGGTAAATCATTTAGTATATTACCGGCACCACAACCTCCTGCATTGGCGGTCGCGACAGCAGTTGCCGCATGTTATGCGTTACATTTGTTAGAATTTAAATTACTTTATTTGGGAGGAATTCCAACACCAGTTGGGCCAGTTCCAATGGTAGGTTTCGTACCTGTCGTGTTCTAAAAAATAAGGGGATATATAATATGTTACACTTTTAATATAAAAAAAATGATTGATAAAAACAAGCGCAAAAGAATCGGAGATACTGTAATCGATTTAAAAGAAAAAACAACAGTAGAAGAAGTAATCCAAAAGGTAGAAAAGGTAAAAGAAGAGCCGGCCGAAGATAACTGGCTAGATGATAACGGGGAATTTATGTGGGAAGCATATGAAGGTACTTGTATTACCAGAAATCGTAAGGTTAATCCACATATCAAAACAAATAACGGTGATAAAGTATATTCTAGAGAACCATATGCGCAGGCTCTCTATGACAAAATGTATGAACTTGAATCAAATAAAACGTTTATACCTTCTGTCAATAATGGTGAAATATTAGAAGGTATTATTTATGGAGTTTCTTCAGATTATATTACAGTAGAGGTTGGATATAGACAACTAGTGTATGTTAAATACGAAAAAGAACCTATTGAAATACAAGCGTTAAAGCCCGGAGATGAAACCGCAGTTTTAATTACACAAGACGACAGTGGAAGTCTTATTACAGGATCGATTCACGGAGGAGTTAAACATAAAGTGTTTATGGACCTTAGAGACGGCGTAGAAACAGGAAATACTGCATGGGTTGGAGTTGTTAAAAACATGATAGAAAATGGAGGTTATATTGTTAACGTTCAAGGCATAGATTGTTTTATGCCAGGTTCACTTGCAGGTATTAATAAATTATCTGATTTTAGTTCAATTATAGAAAAAGAATTATATGTTGTTCCTGTTAGTTTTTCACCGGAACGAGGTACGTTAGTAGTATCACATAGAAAATATCTACAAGCATTAATACCAAACGCGTTGAATGAAGTTAGGGAAAACATGGACGTTGAAAAAACAGGTAAAGTAACAGGTACTGCTAAGTATGGAATATTTGTTGAATTTGATCAGTGTTTAACTGGTATGATTCATAACAATGATTTAGATTCTGATACATCTGTATTATTTAAGAAACGTGAAATTAAACCAGGTGATTCTATTTCTTTTAAAGTTAAAGATATTGTTAGTGATACTAAAATAACATTAACACAAAAAACAAACGTAGAAGTTAGCCCATGGCTTGATATCACTACAAGGTATCAGATTCCTTCGGTTGTTGAAGCTGTTGTAAAGTCTAAAAAAGATTACGGTTTATTTATTAACATCGAAGAAGGTATTACTGGATTGTTACATATTAGTGAAATAGGAAGTGACACTATGTCTTTATTTAATAACGGAGATAAGATCACTGTTCAGATTAACAGGATAGATGTAGACAGCATGAAAGTTTTTCTTAAAATGCCTGAATAACTATTGCAAATTGAGTGTGATATATATTCAAAGTAATATCATACTCTAAGATGCAAAAACTAAACATAAAATCTGACAGAACTCAAATACTAAACTCTTCCTTAATAGGATTAGAGTTTGAATTTTACTCAGAAAGTTCTGTTGAAGAAACACAAAAGTCATTAAGTCAATTGCTTGGTAAAAAAATCAGAGTGGAAGATAAAGCCCACTCTGATTTTCAACCTACAACTGACGAGTTTAAATTAGAACCTGACATGTCAGGTGGTAAAGGTCTAGTAGAATTAGTAACTGGTGCAACGCCATACAGAAACGCTAGAATCATTATTATCAAAGTCTTAAAGTGGATCAGAGAAAATGGCTACACTACAGACAGAGCATCCATACATATAAACCTATCGTTCGATCCTAAGTTTTTAGAAGATAAGCTTATGGTTTCTAAAATGAATGTACTTAAATTTATTTTAGAATTTGATGAAGATCAAGTATATAGGTTTTTCCCAGACAGAAAAGACTCAACATATGCTAAATCCATAAAATGGATCATGCCAAGAGAAGAATCGTATTATTATGATGAATCACACACCAGCTCTAACAATTTTAAATTTGCAGATACTAAATACTATGGTATTAATTTTTCTAAGAAAGAAAAGAATTATTTAGAATTTAGATATATCGGTGGAAAGGATTATGAAAATAGACAGGATGATATTTTATATTTAACGGAAAGATTTATATCTCAAATCTGGAAATCATGTAATGATCCTAGATTTTCTATAGATAATAAACTAGAACTAAAAAAGATCCTTAATAAAAATAAGCCTTTAATAGATATGTTAAAGGACTATACGTACTTAAACAAGAATTGGCCTAAAATACACCTCATGGTGGATTTACAAGAATCATCTCAATTAATTAGATTACATTGGCCTAGAATTAAAAATCAAGTATTAAAATTGATTTCTGATGGAACAATGGAAGCTGGTATTATTAACTATGATTCTGATAATTCTTCACTTCAAGTAAAAGATGGAGTTTTTAAAACAGCATATTTATTAGAAAACTTAGAGTTGGTTTCTTGTAAAATTAATGGAAACGTAGAAAATTGTATATTATATGACTGTGAATTAGATGGTTCTCAATTATCACAATGTTCTCTGTATCAGGGTACTAAGGCTAAGGATTCTAAAGTAGAATCTTGTTTTACACATGGAAGTGTTACACTCACCAACTGTTATGTTGCAGGTCGTGATAGTATGTTTAAGGGTAAAATGATTGGTGGGATATTTAGAGAAGGTTTTATGAGCGATGATGCTAGATTCGAAGACACTGAAATTGTAGTAAGTAAAAAAATAAAAATATAAAATGAGTGAAATTAGAAGTGGTAACTCCGGTGGTTTAAACACACCAAGGCCAAAGAATTTTGATGAGAATTGTTTAAACGCATTTTTAGATGAAATAGGTGATGATATGACCGGAGCTTGTATGGTTCCCATTAATTTACCTAAGAAAGAAATTAAAAATATCATCAAAAGAGCTAAAAAATGGTTCTATAAAAAATACGAATATTCTGTAAAAGAAAATTATTATCATATACCTAGGAGTGTTTTTGACACTTCATATTTTAAATCTACTAGAACATTGACTTTACCTGATGCAGCAGCAGATGGTAGTGGAATGGTATATTCTGTATATGGATTATATGATCTTCAGTCTGGTTGGAATGGAACCGGTAACGGATTAGATGTGAGATTCCAAAGTGGAGGTGATTTTGCAGTAGAGAAAATGTTATTTAGAGGTATGTATGAAGGTAGTGGAATGGCTGAAGCTGCAGAAGAATTACAATATTATGTTTTAAACGCTTCAATGGCAGACATGTCTAGACAAATTCTAGATAATCCTATTTCTTTTCACTATTCTCAATTAACTGGAGATTTAAAAATAATGGGTGATACACCTAAGGGTGATGTTATATTAGAAGTGTATGAGACTATACCAGATTGTGCCCTTTACAGCGATGAAATATTCTTTAGATATGTTAGTGCTAAGATAAAACAATCGTTAGGATCTAAGCTAGCTATCTTTAAGTTTGCGTTACCTGGTAATGTAGATTTTGATTACGATGCTATAAAATCAATGGGAGATGATGAGCTTTCTGAAATAATAGAAGAAATCAACGGTGATGAAGGTGTCGATTGGATGATGCACTCTTAAAAAATTTAGATAAATAAAAAGATGGATTTTTATATTAAGTACATAGGCGACCCAAACTACGAGGCAACTCAAGTTCAAACTAACGGTGAAATAGAAGAATTGATTCAACAAATCGAAACTATTTTATTTACCGATAAGCGAGAAGTATTGGGTGAACCTAATTTCGGGTGTAGTCTAGAAGATTTGATATATTCATTTAATGTTAATGAATTTGAATTACAAACAAGAATAAATGAACAAATAAATCAATATTGTCCGTTGGCAATTAAATATCACGTATCTACTGAAATAAGTTTCTTAAAAGGAACGGTGAGAGATATTGCGTATATAGATATTACAATAGATAGTAAGTGGCTTGTTCAACTTAATATAAGATAAGAAAATAAAGTAAACCGTAATAATGGCAGAATTAAAAATTTTAAAAACACTTAGAGTAAATGCAGCCCAAATAAGGGAAGATGCTAGAACATATATTACTAGAGTGTATGGTCGATCTAAGACTTTATTTACAGAGGCTTCCCCGTTTGCACAGATAATAAAAGTGTTGACTGAGATTACTGAACTTATTATGTTTTATATAGAAGATGCAACGGTTGAACAAAACATATATACCGCACAACAGCCAGAATCTATATATGGTTTAGCAAGATTAACAGGACATGATGCAACTAGAGGATTTGCAGCTGTAGGTGAACTTGAATTTAGATGGAAACCAGGCGCAGATCTTAGTAAAATTGCAGGAACAGGTGTTAACATAGACCCTCGTGCTGAATTTAAAATAGACTTAAATGGTCTTAAATACAGTTGTTTAAATTCTAACGATAGATTTAGATTAGAAAAGGCCAATAAGTTTCCTATTAAAACCGCGTTTATTCAGGGTGAATTTGAAAAACAAACTGTGACTGGAACTGGAGAGAATTTACAATCTTTTAATGTTAAAACTGGTGGAATAACTGATCATTCTAATGTCAGCGTTTCCGTTAACGGTGAAAAATGGACTAAACATGAATCATTGTATGATTTATTATCAGACGAAAAAGGATATTTACTTAAAACCGGAATAGGTGGCGGAATAGATGTTTATTTTGGTAATTCTTCATTTGGAGCAGTACCTGCACTAGGCACAACGGTCGAAGTAGAATATGTCAAACACGAAGGATTAACTGGGAATATAGATGATTCTCCAGATCTTACTATTAAGTGGGATGCCTCTGGTGCAGATTCTAATGGAACAGAACATGATCTAAACGAGTTTTTAGATGTAACTATTACGTCTGCCCCTAAAATGGGATCAGATGCTGAAAGCACAGAGTTTACTAAAGTAATGACGCCTCTTGCCAGTAAATCATTTGTATTAGCTACTCCAGATAATTATGAGTATTTTTTATCGAGGTATAATATGTTTTCTTATGTAGATGCATATAACACAACTGACGATCAATATTTAGATGACGATAATGTTATTTATATTTTTGCTGTACCTGATGTGAAAAAGAAATTAGCTAAAAATAAAGATTATTTTTCAATGGCTGAGGAAGAAATGTTTTTAGATCAAACTGAATATGATGCTATTCAAAAGGTATTACAGGATAGCGGTCAACAAATGGTAACTACTGAAGTTGTATTTGTCAAGCCTCAGGTTAGAAAATATAGCATGGATATTAATATTAGATATTTTGAAGGTTTTACTAGACAGGAAATATACACAAACGTTAGAGAAAAAGTTAGTAACTATTTATTAAACGTAACTCGTAGGGATAAATTACCCAAATCTGATATTGTGTATATCTTAGAAGAAATAGAAGGAATTGATGCAGTGAACATTAGATTTATATCTGAAACAGAGGAAACAGCCAGAAGATTGGGTTATTATGAATCTGTAAATGTTTCTGTCGTTCCACAAGAACCAGTTACATTAGAGAATGTACAAAATGGAAAACAAAAATATGTATTCTTTAAAAGAGTAGAAGATGTTAAAATAATAGACGTTGATGAAACTACTGAAATACCTGAAGATATCGTAGGATTAGACAGGTGGGGAGATATTATCATGGATAAAGAAGAAGTTGCAGTTTTTAGAGGAGGTTGGCAAGATAGAGATGGCGATGAAATAGTTGATGATGTATTAATTAACGCGGAAGCGGCAATAAGCATAAACTTTGAAGGAGCACCGGTACCTAGAACAATGTATACAAGAGTTCAGGCGGGAAATAGAAGAGCAGTTAAAAAATAATGAATATATTTAAAGACATACTTCTCTATAAAAGAGAAAAACTGTATAACAAAACTAAGACTAGAAAAACTAGCCTTAAGCACCAGGGATATGACTATAAAAATATTAGTTTTATGGCCAAATCAACATCTAGGCATATTCAAAGAAATGAAATAATGGCTAACTTTATGATGTTTATTGATGACACAATTAAAACATTACTGGGAAGCGCTAGACATTTAAGAAAATTCAAGAACTTTACAGTTAAAAAAGACGATAATACCACTAGATAATGTATAATAATTTAAGATTTTTTAAAGGGTTAGACTATGATTTGAATTTAGAACAAGATTCAAAGGGCGTATGGAATGGTGTTGTATTTTTGCCGGAAGTTTCTGTTGGATTATATGAAACTATTAATATGTTTATTGTTGAAGAATGTATTTTTAACGGAGATCCATTAATAAATGCTCCAGTCGGTAGAAACCAATGGGCATACGAATTCGGATTTGAATGGCATGATCCAGATAAATCTCATTCGGAAGATATAATAATGTTTGGTGTTGAGAATACTGGAAATCAACCAGTCATTAAGGAATATAAAACACAGACGCATGCACTTTTAGATAGTACTGTTGTTTTAGATTCTGTTAATAGTGATGGTATAAAAGTTATTAATTCTAAAAACAATGTTGCTATTCAGTTAAATGTTGCTCTTAATTCAAAAGATGACGGACATCATAGAAGAACATTAATGATGTATGAACTTGGACCAGATGGTGGCAAGGGGTTAGTAGCAAAAATTGTTTTTTATGGAGAAACAGTAGGTGAAGACGAAAGACTTAAAATATTATTAAGAAACTTTGGAGCCGCATTAGAAGATAGCGATTTTATGTTATTTAAATCACATGATATTAGTGAAATGTCGCCTGATTTTAAATTACTAAACGCTAAGAGAAAGGAATTACTTTTAGAATTACACAATATAAAACCATTTATAGGCACATATAAAGCAGTACTGAATGCAATAGATTTTTATGGCTATAGTAAATTAACTCTTAAAGAATATTGGTTAAACATAGATAATAAGAATAAGAATTTCGGTAAGCTATTTGCAGTTCCTGTTGCTAACGCTTCGAAAAGAGGGGAATCTATTAGAAAAAGACTTAAGTTTAAGTTACCTTCTAATACTATGAAGAAAACTAGTAAGTTTAGTTTGGTTTATACATTAAATGAACCGAACGGTACATTTGATCAATGGGATATTCCAAACGTAACTGAAACATTTGATTATACTCCAGAAGAAATTTTAATTAAACTATATGGATTAAAAAATAAACTTCAAAGAGAATACATGCCACTAAAGGCTAAAATAATCGACATTACTGCCGAAGGTGATTATTTTACGCAAAGAAACTTAAACGTTTGGAATAATCAAAATCCAATTAGTTATTTTAGCGAAGGACATGATGTGAGGTTTAAAGTTTTACCTGAAAATAGGAATTTATTTATTGAAGATACTTCATTAGTTTTAAAAACACTATTAGATCAAAATGATTTAACCAGCAACTACGATACTTTTTTAAATATGAAATTTGGAAAAGAAGGAGATTTAACATTAAATCAAAGAGTAGAATTAAAAAATATTTACGATCAATTTTATAGCACGTATTACAATAGAGAATTACATTCATATAATCCAGGCGTTCCAATAGGGTGCCCAGTAATATTAGATGGAAGAGATAGTTTTGATGATATATGGGACGAAGCTCCTTTTACATGGGAAGATACAACTGGGTTTGGACAAGGTGCAGATCCAATACCAAACGGAAACATACAAATTCACTCTGGAATTTCTTGGAATAATTGGTGGAAAACATGGGTATATGAAATAGAATGGATCGTTACTTCTAAAGAAAGGGGATATGCTCAAACATTTAGAGGTCCAATTGATGATTATATTACGTTTCCATTAACATTACCATATGCAGATTCATATGATGTTGAAATGAGAACATATGATTTATTCGGTCACAGATCTCACTATAAGATGAAAGATGTTATTGATGTTAAATTAAAAGAATTAGAGATTTACGGTGTTTACAAATGGCTAGAGAAAAACGATTGGAACCAAAAAGATAACACATGGAATAAATCAGGTGGTTACTGGGACGTACCACAGGATAATCAAACCAAAATAGAAGACAATATGTCTACTTATTATTTGACGCTGGACAGAGCTAACTATGTGCACTTTGAAGAAGATCAAGGTGTTAGATTTTCAACAGTAAGAAGATATGTCGACATTTATTCTGAAACTGGATTTTCTGAAACAACAGGACCATATCAATGGGGTGAATGTTCTTTTAGATGGAAAGATACTGAACATAATTGGTGGGATGCAATGAGAGTTGGCCCGGATTTAACTTCTAGTTTTAAAATAAATAATATAGAACAAGGTCACTTTCTTCTGATAACTCATAAGAATCCCAAAACACAAGCAATAGAAACGGGAGTACATGTGATTACTAGCCCTACTCCAACAAATGTTTTAGATTTAAATGGATGGAATACAATAGCTGAAGAATTAAACACGAGTACTGATCCTATAATAAGTAAATTTAATTACAACCCAGTTTTTGAAGATATAGACAATGTGCCAGTTTCTGGAGATGTATTTAGATTCATGTTGGTAGTTGGAAAAGAATATTCAAAAACATATGATTTTGAAAGTGCTACAAACACAGATAATTCTATATCTGGTGAAGTACACTGCCAACACTACAATCCAACTTGGGATGATACCAGAGTATTTAAGGACTATGCTGAAATAGAAAGATCAACACATGTTACGATTTCTACTGACATTTCTAAGTTTCCTGGATCTCAAAACCCTGTGTGGAAAATAAAAAATATAAGTAATCCAGAAATAACGGATATATACTATAATAATATGTGGCTTACGTACATATTCCAGCAACCAGGATATTATTCTATAGAGCTGGAAACGGAAGATACATATGGTAATAAAAACGTTGCAAAACGTAATATGTTAAAAGTAAAATAAATAAATAAAAAATGGCAAACATTATTGAAATTTTAGGAACTGATTCAGTTTCAGCATCTAGACCAACTATTAATACTAACTTTGAGTTGCTAAATGATGAACTAGCTTCGGTTATGGCTCTGTTAAATCCAACTACGTTGGCTTTATCTGGAGTTTCTAGCGTTACTACAACATCGCTAACGGTTTCTAGTGGAACAACAAATCTGTTTAAGGTAGAATCAACAGGAGGAATACAAGCATTAACGAATGCTTCATTTTCTAACAGCATCACATTAGGTGGTACGTTAGTTAAAAGTGGAGTTGCAGGTTCATTGGCGATTCCAACTACGATTACATCACCATCAGCAGTAACTGCAATTACATATTTTATAGAAAGTTCATTCAACTTACCGACAGCAACTGACGGTCAAGAATTAACATTAATCAGTGCAAGCGCTAGTATTTTAGACATAGTGCCTCAAGCTGGTGCATCAATCGGTGCAACTTCTATCAAATTAGACGCAGCAAACTCTACTATAACCTTAAGATGTTTTAACGACGTGTGGTACATTATTGGCTCACATGCGTGTACTATAGCTTAAACAAATAAAAATTAACAAATGGCAACACCTTTAGTTAGAATACCACAGCCACAGGGTGGCACTATGTATGCATTCGCGTCATCAGCGAAAGACATGACTAGGGCATTTAACAGTTCTGATTTAAACTTTGAGTTTAGTAAATTTGCATTATTAGATTTACCGGACTTTACTGGATCTGTACAAAACTCTAACACAATTGATTTTGAACTTAATTTAAAACAAGCTTCAGGTCAAAATTATGTCGCAGGTATGCCTAATGTAGATTTCGCGCAAACCTTTCAGAATTATGCTCTAAACATGGAAGAGCTTTTATTGAATGATGATGATTATGATCCTATTATCTTACAAACGGATTCGGAAAAGATTTTCTTTAAATGGCTATCGGCTCTAGGCTCTATAGATTTTAGACCAACTGATTCAAATGAGAGCGTGTTGGGTAATTATGCGGAGAACAATAACGGTGTGTTCAGTGGAACAAATTATGACAGAGTCGTAAAATATCTTGGTAGCATTGATGCAGAGAATGATGTCAATTATCAAGGAAACACATATCATGAAGTATACATTAATGTTCCTACTTCTGTCGGTTATACGCCAACTGTTTTATTTAGACCAACTGAATACAATAGTTCAGCTACTAAATTATATGCAGAAGATTATATTGAAGGAAGAAAGGGACAAAATCACCCAGATCCGAATATTAATTTAAGTACCATTGTAGATGCATACACAGCAGATAGCGGTGCATATTATGATGTACAGACAAACGCAACAAACAGTGTTCAAATTGATTGGGATCCATCTTCATACGAAGAAATCAACAATGATAGTAAAACTAAAAGCTTATTAGATTTTGCCAAAAAAGGCCAAAAATTTAATTTTAATGCGGTTTTAGTTTATTATGATCTTTATAGTAAATCAGTTCCTGCCAACAGAGCTACAAACTTATACGGTATTTTAATACTGGATGATATTGCAGATTCTCCAGGACCTGGTTCAAAAATACATGAACAAATTAAATTTAAACCAAACGAGGTTACAGGTTTAAATGGAAATGCATTTTCTTTAAAACTAAACATGAAGTTTAATTCTTCATTAGATAATGTTGGTGTAGAAACTAGTGTAAATGATTTTACAACATTCTCTATGGATTTATTCATGGACACAACAACTGCGTTAGAGAATGCGGCTGAGGTAATGATACAGGCTAATAAAAGATATAGTAAAATAGTAGAGCGATTAAATGGAATTGAAAACATAGTGTTTTCTTCTAGAGATGCTGCCACTCTTTCTTCTAAATTAGATTTGCTGGAATCTCAATTCGAGGCTGCTTCTATTCAATTAGCAGATTCAGGTGCACTTTTAGCACTGATAACTAAAGCACATACTAAGATTAATCAACTAATAGACGGAACTATTCCAGTAGAGTTACAATACAACACTGATGTTATATTTAATGGAAAGGGAACGGTCATAGATAAATCTATTCCTAATAAAATAAAAATAAACAACACAGTTGAAGGTTATTCTATTAATGAGATATACCTGTGGAACATTGCTGGTGAAGCAATAGCCGCAAAACTTTCTTCTACTTTGCAATTTGACGTTGCACTTGATGGGGAAGGTGCTGACAAATATGCAATATGGTCTAGTTTATTGTCATACTCTAATAGATTAAGTTTAAAAAACGTTTTAGACGGAAGCCCTAATAGTGATCTGAATATATACATAGATGATAAAGTAAACTCATGGGAAGCTGGTCAAGTTTTAAAAATTGCATTTGATGTAATTGACATGTCTGGTAACAATATTAAAATTTGGACTGGATCAACTTCTGGATTTACACAAAGCATCGCAGATATTGATATAACACAATTAATCACAAATAAACCGTATATTGAGGTTGTCTGTATAGACCCTGTCTCATATACGTTTGAATATGACATTTTAAGATAAGATGAATACAAACAACTCGATTTCAAACACGCTAACTAGACTTCTAGAAATTAATACAAATGCTCTTAGGACATTTGAAAGAATTAACGAAGCCGTAACAACTACTGAGAAAAATATTCCTTTAGAAATTTTAACAGAGGATGGTACTAGAACCGTTACTGTCCCTTCGTTTGGCTATATGAACGCGGAGTTGGCAAGATTAGGTAATAACCTTAAGGCAATGTCAGGTTTAGGACAAGGTAGCACTAAGATTAAATTACCAGATGGATCATATCAGAAAATAGTTACTACTAGTTTAAAAGCACCTGCAAGCGATATAACTAGCGTAATACGCCCAACTGTTTTTACAACTAAATCTAATTATTTCTTTGAAGACTTTTTAAATCCTTTATTAAAAACATCAATAGAGGTAGGTGGTCAAATACCAAATGATACTGAAAGGATTTTAGTTAAAAGAATTGTATTCGATTCTACTAATGAACTTACCGTTGATTATTTTAATAACAACTTTAAAAACAAAGAAAACCTTAGTTATTTCCAAGCAATTAGAGATGTTGCTAATAATAACTTAACATACGTATTAGACGAGGAAGTCAGAGACATGCCATATAGAAGTCCACAATATGTTGGTAAATTTGATGTATTAAAAATTGCTACTGTAAAAAGAGACGTATTAAAAGATGGAGCTACTATCAAAAAATCTATCAAAAGATATGCGTTAGATAAATTAACGTATAGCGATTCTAAAAAAGATTTAAATGATACAGAGCTAATAAAAACAGGAGACGAACTTACTGTTACTGGTGGATCAAAAAACACCAGATATAAAATATTAAAAGTAGACGGATCTACGCTTGAAGTAGAACTTGAATTAATAGAGGGATATGAAACTATTAGCATAGGTGTAAATCAATTTTCAATTTACAAACCTGCAGATAAAAATCTAAGCATCGATGTTAATGTTGGGTTTAATGAAAGGATATTAGTATTCTTTAAAGCTATTGATCCTGATTCTAAAATACTTGCAGAGAACTGGTCACCCGGTTATGGTTTGTATACTAATGAATTAACTATTATTCAAGAAGATGGCAGTTCTATTAGATTGGATGATTATTACAAAGAAGAGGTGGCTGATTTTGGTCAATTTGTAAAAGCGTTAAAAGACGATGCTATTCCACCAGCAACTGTTGGTGTAACACCAGATGCCCCATCTTTAGCTTCTTCCAATTTTAAGGTTGTTCAAATCAACAGACACTTAAGTGCAAATAACACAAAGGTTAAGATAAAGAAATTATCAAGTGATAAAACCGCGGTTGAAGAAACTATCAAGAAATTAGATGAGACTATTTCTAAAAAGAGAACAGAGACTTCAACTAAAAAATATGAATCAAGTGTAAGAAGAGATAAAGATAAAAATGAATTAGGATCTTTGATAGAAGAAAGAACTAACGAAACTAATTTATATAACAGTGTTGTAAATCAAATTCAATCTTTAGCTTCAACATCATCTGCTGTAAAGGTTAAACCTAAGTACAGGGTACGTGGTTTTTGGAATGTTCCAACTGCTAAAAAGGTAGCCGATACTGCAGATCAAAAAATAGTTAAATTTATTGTTCAATATAGATATCTTTCTACTAGTGGCGAAGCAGCAGATGTTGCTCAGTTACCATTCACGGAAGGCGCTAGAGAAAAAACAGCAGTGTTTTCTAATTGGAATGAAAAAACAACTAAAGTAAGAGATAGAAAAAGAGATTCTATAAGCGGTAAATTTAAATGGCAAGAAAGTAAAGTAGAAGATGGACAAGCTATTAACTTTAATCAATTAGACATTCCTATTAGAGAAGGTGAATTAGTTGAAATTAGAGTTAAATCTATTTCAGAAGCTGGATATCCTTCTAATGCAATAGAATCTGATTGGTCAAACCCAATCACAATAGATTTTCCAGAAGCAGAAATAGACACTACTGATTTAGAAAATATTGTACAACAAAATACTGCAGAATTAGCTAAAGTTAAAATAGCAGAAGAATTGGCGTCGAAAGGGGTTTATTCTCACATTGACGATGCGTTTAGCGCCAATGAGAAATATTGGGCACACACTGCTACGGGGTTAGCGTCAGGGTTCTTATCACCTGAACAAAAACCTATTTCAATATATGACAAACTTGCAGAATTAGAGGCACAGATAGCTGCTCTTAAAGGCACAGTGGAAGTTGAAGTTGGTGAACTTATTGTTAAACTTCAAGATGAAGACGGTACTGTTACAATAATCAAAAAAGACACTACTAATCAAATATTCGCAGGTTATTATGTGGACGAAGTCGCAGAGCTTTCAGTTAAAAAAGGACACATTGTAACTAAAACATACAAATTAATTTTAGAAAATACGAAAGCTACTAAACTTGAGCTAATATCTAGATTGACTGGAAACAGAAATGAACCAGCATATAGATCATCAGCTTCTGGTGATGCAGTACCTACTAATTTCTTTGGTATACTAACAAACGACCAGGGTATCGGTACTACTGATAGTAAAATAAGTTCGGATTCATATTATACTTCTGAAGGGCGATATGACATAGCACCTATTCAATATCAAAACCTTTCTGGTAATCAAATTTCAAGTTTATCTAATTTAGATGAAGCACCATATCAGTGTGTTCAACGAAGAGGTCAATTTGTTTATTCTAGATATATGGATATTGCAAATAGATACCCACTATATTGTACAGAACCTTTATCAGGAAACGATTCACTAGGATTAGAATCATATGAACATGTTTTAGATTACGCAGGATTTGGTGATTCTTCATTCAACGGATCTTTATTACAAGTAGATGGAGATGCAACTTCAAATAACTTTATATGGTCAGGAACATTTGGAAGACACGAAGCTTCTGGTTCAACTGCAAATCTTAATGTTGATATTAGTACCACTAAAATAGACGTTTCTAATATAGGTAGAGTTGGTGCGATTGCTTACAATAATGGTATTTATTTACACAAAGATCACCCGGATTTAGAAAACATATACAGTGATGCTGCTGAAAATGCAACAAATCCTGCAAATGTTACAGAGACTGAACAAAAAGCAACATTACAAGCGGTAGTTAACAACGCAATATACTCTATGCCTATTTCCGCAACATACGCAACTGGAACTTCGTTCTGGTTCGGTAACACATGGGGAGGAAATCCAATAGGTAATAGTTTCTTTACAACTGCTACTAATTCTATTCAAGCTAAAAAACAATTAGGATATAGAAATTTTAATCAAAACAATGTTAATCTTGCTACAGACAACCAAAGATCTTTTAAAATGTCATTTGATGCAAATGATCAATTTTTACTGGGAGGTAAATCTGTAGGTTCTTTCTTATATCTTTCTCCAATTAACTTAAATACTCTTTCAGTTGATGGTGATACCAAACAAAGTAAAAAAAGAATAAAAGGAAAGGTTGCATCACAAGACAATTCTAATGGATTATCAATAGATGTTGTATTCCAATACAGAATGACTGATTATTATGGTAATAATGCATCTTCTGATAGAGGTAGAATCGGGGGACAAGCTAAATTAACTTTCCCTAACCTAACATATACTAAGAAAATCGGATTAGATATTTTTGATAAGTACGATGAACAATTCTCGTTTGACTTAGAAGTTTTTGCTAAGTACAGATCTAAAGGTAAAAGTTTAAACTCTATTAGAGCGGCTAGATTAATCAGACAATAAATCTTAGATATATAACTAGAGAATTTCTCTGTATAATAAGATTTATTGATTAAATGGCAAACAGTATTTACATAATAACTCCGGGTGCAAGTAGTGCAACTGATGCGTTAAAAAACGAACCGATAGCAGCTGCATCATTAGGTGGCAGCGCAAATTTAAAGCAGCTTTTCTACGATGGCGCCTTTGGAAATGGTACTGTTCTCCATGAAACTGACGCCGCGACACTTGCTGATCCATATAACGGTCAAGGATTATTCTACCCCGAAAACGATTTACAACAATCTTTTAAAATTGATACAATTGGTGAAGTATCAGACATATACGCCAATATTGCTCCCACAATAACACTTGCACAAAATACGGTAACAGTTGAGGCTACTACAAATCCAGTTTTTAATAATCCATATGCAGGAAATTATGCGGATGATGCATGGGGAACAAATTCTATTATTGCAGGTCAAGCAGCAAACGGAACTCAAAATCCAGCAACTGATGTAGATGTTTCTGATGTTAATATGAATGTTCCTGGTAATTATCAGGTTGTATATAGCATCAATGATGGATATCATGCAGAAGTTTTATCGATGACAGTTGTAGTACAAGATTTAACAGAACCGGATATAACCGTGAATGGCCCGTTAATTGTAAATCTTCTCGTAGGCGACTCATATACTGATGATGGTATTACAGTATCGGATATTGTTACCGCTGATGCAAATATTACAACTACTGCAAGTCCTACAACTATTAATACTGGTGTACCGGGAACACATGTCATTACATATACTGCAACTGACGAAGCAGGAAACGTTGCAACAAATTCACAAAAACAAGTAGTAGTTGCAGGATCAACATATAGCGTAACTTTAAGTCCTGCAAGTAACGTGAATGAAGGCAATAGTTTTACCGCTTCATTTAGTGCAAACACAAATAGTGCTGGACCGTTTACATATGAAATATCTGGCACAGGTATCACAACAGATGACATTGATGTGCCACTGACCGGTACGGTTACTCTAAACCTCGCTCAACAGTTTAGTTTGCTAATAGCTGTTGCTGCAGATTCTTCTATTTTAGAAGGTGATGAGATATTGACAATAGAATTTTTAGACGATGGTACTGTAGAAGATAGTGCAAGTATTACTATAGTCGATACTAGTTTTCTTACGGCTCCAGTTGCCAACGATAATCAAACCGTAGCTGTGCCATATGAAACTGCGACGTCATTTAACTTTGATGTTACTAATGGAACAACATATACAGTAACAATAACTTCTGGACCATCTTCCGGTACTATTACACTTGATCCGTCATCAAATGGATTATTGGCGACATATACTCCAAATAATGGAATATCTAATACGTCAGACGTCGTAGAATATAGCGTAGCAGCAAATGGACAAACTGACACTGGTCAAGTTACATTTAATATAGGTGCAGTACCTAATGATCCGCCGGTTATTGTAAATGGTTCTAGTTTTCAAAGCGGAACATGTAATCAATTAAACAATTATACGTTTAGTGTAATTGCAAATGATCCTGATAATCAAGCAAATAGTTCGAGTCCTAGTACATTAATTTACAGTTCGGACGTTAGTACAACCACAAATGGCGGAACTATATCCATTTCTAATAACGAATATACATATACTCCAAATCCAACATACAATGGTCAAGATATATTTACTGTTATTGTTTCAGATGGAGAAGATACTGCGGAACAAGTTGTTACGATAGAAGTCTTAGAATTAGCTTACATAGAAATAACTGGTACCCCGTTTGATGGCTCAACAAGTACAGTATGTGAAATAGAGAAGACTGAAACATATTATATGAGTTCTTTAGTGGTTGCAACTATAGATGACATTGCACCAGGACAAACAGTATATTCAGACATAGATTTAACATCTCCAGTAAGTACAAATACAAGTGCTCCTCTTATTTCTATAGAAATTGATGCAAATGATGCACCTAAAATATTAGGTATTTCTCCAGCTGGAGTAATTAATAGTGTTTTTCCATGTAGTGCACCTTTGGTGGCAACAAGCAGCGATTTAACATATGGTAGCGGAGATACTCAATATTGTAATAACTTAACTGAGAATATCACTGTATATTATATATGGAATGGTATTGGTCAAGATATAAACGTAGATGGAAACGGTAATGGTTTATCAGAACCAAACCCTTCTCTGGGTTTAGATGCTGATGCAACAATAGAACAGTTGACAACAGCAGCCTCACTGGATCCTACTTTCAAAATATTTTCATCTCAATCTGCACTAAATGACTATGCCGCAGGTTTAAATGATGAATTAACAGGCTTGATTCCCGCAGGTATTTATGCAAATGATGTAGAAAGTACTTATGCAAAAACAGGAGCAACTAACAATTGGCAATATAACACATCTAATGCCTCTTGGTTATTTGAGTGTCCAATTCCTATTGTTTATATTACAAGAAAGGTTGCTGGTAATACATTTGTCTCGGCTAATGGAAACGCAAGCGAATGGGAATACTGTACAGGATCAAAAACAGCAGTAGATATATGGTACAGAGCAAGTGAGGATGAGATAAATTTACCAGGAGGAGGACAACAACCCGAATGGAGTTTAGATGAAATAGCACAAAACGGCAGGGCAATTTATACTTCTGAAAACGGAGCGACGTATGAAGATACAGCTGGCATGTTTGAGAGCAATACTATTGGAAACGAAACATCATACCTAGTTTGGGAAAATGATGGAGATGGTTCTAATTACAGGTGGTTTGGTTTTAATCCAATATCTGGCAGTTACATGTTGGCCGAAGGCACGACTGCAACATATGGTCAATGTGCATTTGATGATACAACTATTATTACAAATAGTGAAGTGTTTATATCACCAGAAACTGGAAACATATTAGATAAAAATGTATATTATGCGTTTTTAGCATGTGAACCTTTATTAGACGATACTGAATGGTATTGGCCAGTATATGTGATAGATGGTTTCCATGAATGGAATAACGATACTACTTCGCATATAAAAGATTTTATAGAATCAATAATAGGTACTGATGAGCCAACTGAATCTGATGTAAGATGGTGTTTTAGCAGTTCTACTATTAATTGTTTACAATATAAACATACTATTGTTGCTGAAAATTCAACAGATGCAGTAAACAAATTAAAATCAAATAGTAATTTACCATATGACACGACTGGCAAATATAGAGTTGTTGAGATAGATTCAAGAGAGCTGGGCATGACTAGCGAAAGTACTATTGAAATATATAATGCCGATGAGCAGTCTTTAGGTGGTACACCCCAGTCTAAGTGTGAGCTATGTACTAACAGTGTTTCGGATCCAAACAACCCAAGCATATCTACATATCAATTTCCTGTTTTACCTGAATTCTTATCTAATAGCAACGGACCTAATTTTGATATAGAAACTAACTATAAATTAGATAATATTTCTAAACCACTATTAAGAACGAATCCCAAGTTAACAACTAATATAAAACTAGTAGTTAATTCAGAAGATGCGCTATACTTAGAAAGCATAGATGCCGATAGAACATTAAGTGATGTTAGATATAAGAAATTCCCAATCTCACCAGATGGAGAATATGCATACGATATTTCTAAATTCTTTAAAAAGAATACAACCACTAACGAGGTTGCATACGCCACTAAAAGAAAAAACTCTGATATATCTGTTCTAGATTCATATGATAAACAAATAGAGGAGGATTATCACTATGGAACAACATATAATTATTCTAAAATACATTCTGAAAATTTAAGAATATTTGCACCAATTTGGTTAGATGAAAATATGCCCAAAAAGTTTGTTATATTTAGAACAAAAAATCCTAACGGATCTACTAGCTTTAAAAATGGCGGTGATGATAAAATTAAAATGATTAACGAGATTGTTAAGAATTCACAAATAGTAAAAACATTTGATTTATCAGAAAACTCTAACATCGGTAAATATTTAAGAAATCATGTTCAACAAGAAACATTTCCAAAGGCACCGTTAACTTTTTCTTTTGAAAAAGAAGAACAATCTTTTTTTAATGGAATAGATTTAAAGAAAGGTGGATTCACTAGTAAGGGTGAATATTTATATAAAGATTTTATATTACAAGATAAGCCATTAATAGAGTCTAATGATTTAATAACAGATGGCTTTAAAAGAAATAATATAGTATGTGCAAATTTAATTAATTTAGAATTTTTATTTGATGATGATGCTGTTGACTATTCTATAAACAGATATTTTGGACTGTATGTAGATGACATTGATTCTGGAACTGGAGAAATAGTTACAGCAAATCAAAATATTGTTAAATTTACAAATTTACAATCAAGTATTGATGTTAACATTGCACATTCTGCAATTCCACCAAATAAATTAATGACATCAACACCAACATTAGGTTATATTAATATTGGTGAGTCATTCTATAAAATATCTAATCAAGGTTATTACGATGCGGTTGACAAAGAAGTATTAATATCTACTGATAAAACAGATATTTATGATAAAATAGGAATTAAAAATACTGATAAAACAATAGACATTACTGGCAATGATAATTCAGGCTATGATTTTATTAAATTACAAATTGTCGAATCCCCAGAAACTAATGATTCATTTGCTATTGTTGATTCAAGAGAAGAAGCATATTCTTTTAATTTTATTAAAAGATCACAAGGTGAGGAATTAACAATACAATTAATAGACGGTACTAAAGAATATACGCTAGCGTTTATAGTTGGGTCGACATGGGCGTTGACTAAAACTGCGCTAGAAACTGCCTTTGATTCGAGTTATATTAAAAACTTTTTGACATTAGAAGTAGAAGATAATAAAAATGTGTTTTATTTAACAGAGAAAAGGGCTAATTTAGGTGAATTAGGTATAACGATTACTGGAGCAATTTCTAACATAGTTAGGGTTGATCAGATCCAGTCTACCGTACAGTTGGCAAACAATACATTTAGAGCATCATATGATATACCTGCTGGTAAAATAGAAGGAAAAGAATTCTCAAATCAAGGAACGTTAAGTCAAGTAGCGGCGGCAATTGCCAATGTAGTTAACAACTATGAAGAAAACAAATTTAGTGCATGGAGTGTAGGTACTTCTGTTTATATAAAGAATGATATTCCAGGGTATATGCTGCTACAACAATCCCTTTTAATAAAAAGATCAAACGTTTCTGATTTCATATATACTGAAAATATTGATGTTGATGGTTTAAAACTAGAATTAAGAAAAAGAGAAGCATGGACAGAACCAGATAACTTAGTAATATTAGACGCTTGGAAAGCGCATTACTTAAGTGGTGGTAATTCAGCTAAAAAATCTATATTTGTTAGCAACGAGACTGTTAGTCAAATTAAAATAGGGGATTACATAGAAACTGGATATAAGGGTATATTTAATCAGGTATTAGATATTGTAGAAGACATCGAAACACAGTCTTCTGAATATTCTAAAATAATACTGAAAGATAAAAATACAATATCTAATGGTGATGCTAGTGTGTTTAATGAACAAACTGTAAGTATAGGTTTATTCTCGGCATATGATATACATGATATGGATTTTGATTTTTATGACACTTCTAATTCTGAATTAAAAGAACTTAATTTAGAAACCCGAGAGAGAATGTTATATGAACCGTATGAAAATGCAATAAACTCAATCGATCCAATTACAGGTCAAGCAACAACAGAACTGGACGCAAGTACTATAGTAGACGATGACTTTGGATTACAGCCTATTGATTATTTTGTTAATTTATCTCCAGTTTTAAAAGAAGAATCTTCTGAAGAAGAAGAACCTACTAGAATTTCTTCAGAGTTCGACAGACTACAAGAAAATTACATTAAAGAATACGCGATTAATTCTAGAATAGTGCCTAATATTAATAAGTGGGTGCTTAAAGATGCTGTCACTGTCAGAGAGCAGCCTTATTTTTTAAATGCTAATGAAGTTTTCGGAGTAACTAATTTTGCACCAGATCTACAAGTAGAAGAAAGAAATAGGGACAATATGACACATGAGTGGTTCTATATGGATAAAATGCCAAAGTATATCAAGTACGATGAACTTAATGATACATTTAGTTATATTAATTTTATAGAAGGTTTTGAATTAACACCAGATTTATTTAAATCAACCAACTTTAATTATTTTGATAGATTTATGATATCTGATGGATTTGAGAAAACATTAAATTCAGCTGACTTTATTGATTTAAGCCCCAACATAAGCACAAACGACTTAACTAGATTAACTGGTGAAATTAATACATTTTTTAAAACAGAGTTAAAAAAGAAATATTCTTTGATCAACGACGGTAGTGATATATCTTTTGCTAACACAATATTCAAGGGTGTTAATGTAGAGTTTAGAAAAAGAAAATCATTAGAGAATACATTGGATTTTGTAAAAGACACGGAATTCAACGGATATAAATTTAGTATTTTGCTTAAACATAATACAGATGTTCAGCAAAATCAAATAGAATATGAGATAATTCAAAATAAAAAATACAAATTTGTTTTAGTTTATATTAATCTAAACATTAGTGATTTCTGGATAGACGATAATTTTAACAGAAAAATGTTATATGAGATTAAGCACAAGATAGTGTATGACTCTAATAAATCAGATTATGTATATGCTAACACTACATTTGGTGGTAGTTTTAATTTTAATTCTGCAGACTGGGGTTCACAACAAGGTCCATATGTTATTAATGGAATTCAACATTCTAACGGCAGTCTACCTAATTATGAAACGCAAATAGCCGTAAATGACGAGGGTTTATATGGAGATATTTTAATAGATCTAGATCCTCTGGATCCTTCAAGTACAAAATATAAAATGTCTATAGTTGAAATAGATAGCGAATCACAGATTAAGGTTGCTGGAAAACCAGTAAACGTAGATGATCCAACAGACATCTTAGATGTTGAATATTTACCAAATAGCATACAACTTAAAGCGACGTATCAATATGTTGATGGTGGTACTAATATGCACAAGGTGTTATTGGAAAAGCTGTCTATAGGTAATTTTACAGAATTGTTAAATACCGATAGTGAAGAAATCAAGTATGTTACAGTTGAAGAAGATGGACAGGTTTTAGAAAATAAATTTGTATTAAGATTCTTTGACGGTAAAGAGTTTGCTAAAAAAGCAACACTTACTATTGAGGAAGATGATGATAAACCTAAATCTTTTAAATTATCTAAAGGTAATATTGGATTTAATTTAATAGAATCCAAAGAGGCTGATTATTATCCATTCTTAGTAAGACATAGTGGTAAATACACCATAAATTTAAAACCAGTAGTTACATTTACTGACACATATACACATTTTAAATCTAATAGATTGCACACTACTATAGATTCTAGGGAATTAGGAATAGAAGAGTTTTTATATAAGCACAGTTTAACTGATGTTGAGGAATTAAATTTAGCTAAGTCTTATTATAGGAAATATAATAGATGTGGAACTTCTTTTAATTTAAACTTTATACAAGATAATAAAATACACGATGGTAATTGGGGTATTATTAAAAATCATTTTTATCACAAGGTGAATGAATTAAATCCACTAGGTGTAACTAAACTTTCTGTTTCTACCGAAAAGTTACCTCTATATCCACTTATTGGCGAAATTGCAATAGACAAAAAAGACGTTAATGTGTTTAGATCATCTTGGGATTCTAATTATTTTATTAGATCTTTAAAGGGTGGTAGTTTTGAAAGATTACCTGGAACGATAGATACTTCAGAAGAAAGATCATATATGGCGTCTACTATTATGAAACCAAAAAATGAATATACGCTTTTGTCGTATTCTACATACAGAGTAGAAACGCAACAGCATATGGATGAAATATTAAAAAATGATAATAGCAAAACAGAAACAGTTATATATGAAAATGACAAATATATTATTATTGATTTTTATATTTATGATGTTTTAAAAAGAGTCATAAGTGAAGACGGTGTGTTATCTTCAATTTCTAAATATGTATTACCTTCCAATTCAGCGGGTGACAAAACAACATTAGATGACGATGCTTTACTATATGTTGAAAATAACTTGCTTAAACAGTATATTATAGATTCTATATTCTTATATTCTAAAAAGAAGAAAGGTGAAAAATCAAATTTGATAAGTATAAATGAAGTAGATGAATTATCAACTGGAGGATATTCCAATGATAATAATTTTAGATATAAACAGCACAAGCAAAAGCCTATGAATTTTAGGTTGATATATAGTAAAAGAAGAGGATATTCTTACGATATCAAAACAATGTTAAAAATAAAGTCATAATATGGCAATCAATATTCAAGAAATACTACATCCGAGCGATTCTGACTCTATTAAGTTTGAAAAAATAAACTATAATTTTGATCAAATATTGGCTCATGGTGGTGGACCTCAAGGCCCCAGAGGATTTAAGGGTGCACAAGGTTTACCTGGTGAAACAGGTCAAAAAGGTCAAAAAGGCGATTTAGGACAACAAGGTTTTAAGGGAGATGAAGGAACATCTGATAGCCCATGGTATGCAATAGATATTGATTTAGATAACGATAGTGCAACAACAACAGATACATATAAAATTCTAAAACCAAAAGTAACTGGATTTGGATATAATCCAATCATATGGTTAGGTGATGATTCATTTATAGAAGATTCACAAAATGGAGATATTTCTACTAATGCAAAATTAACTATAGCAAAAGGAGGAGTATTTGATAATTATTTAAAACTTGTTCATACTGGAAACAATACATCTAAGCTTGTAGTAACTTCTAGTGATGACGGAGTATATTCTGAGTTTGCAATTCAAAATGATTTTGGCAGTCCGGATGTTGCATTTAAATTAAATGTAGATAAAATATTTTTGGAAGCATCTACTTCTAGCTTAGACCTAAGGGGTATTGCTATTAATCTTACTGCTCTTAATAATTCCAATATAACATTCGATGCATTGGGTTCTGGTATTTTTGACGTTGATATTGATACTGAATTTAAAGGTTATTTAAATTTACCAAAAGGTACAACTTCAAACAGACCAAGTAATCCTTCGACTGGGATGATTTATTTTAATACTGAATTAGACGTTACTGAAGTATATTATGCTAACAGTGGTATAGGTGAATGGAGAGAATTATGTACTACATGTGGAGAAATTCAGCCAGCAACAATAGGAATATCTGGAGATGATATCGAGGCTAATGCAGATGGTACTCCAGTATTTACGTCATTGTCACTTACTGGTGGAGATTACGATGCTAATGCAGATGGATCAGAAGTTGAAGATTCAGTTACAACAACATATCAATTCGATGCCGATTACACAACTGGTAACACATTTGTATCACAGTTTGGAGCGGTTGTCGTTGGAGGTGGTGGTGTAGGAGTTGGAGGTGGAGGTTTCTCAACGCCAACTGTAACACCTACTGGTTATGTAACACTAACGCCAACTGGGACGGTTCAAGCATCTCCAAATGCTTCACTTAATCTAGGTGTAGTTGGATCTCCAACACCAACTGATCCATGGTCTATTAAATCTATAAATGGAATAAATATCAGTAATTTGACGGTAACTTCAGGTATTGTTTCATTAAATATTGATAAACAACCTGGAAGTATACAAGATTTTGTAATTGTGTTAGAAACAGACACATCCTATGTGTTTGATAATCCATCATCTGTTTTAATTAACAGTGCATCTAGATTATCATTGGTTGCTAGTTCTGAAACAATTTCCGGAAATGAACTTACATTTACACTAAGAGATGATAGTACGCCAACTTCTACTGGAACAGAATCTACACAAATTAATGTAGGTACACAAGTGGCAGTAGCGGCAACTTTAGAAGTAACAAATGGAAACACATGGAACTGGACGCCAGGTGAAAATCAAACTAGAACAGTTTATTGGAAAATTACAGCATCTGGTAGTGTTGGTGGAATTACGCCTGTTATTCAAAATGAAAATGCAAGTTGGTTATCTGTTCAAGGCATGACAGCCTCTAATTCTAGCGGTTATGGTACCTGTGATGTAATTATCAGTGGACAACCTAGTGTTGGATCTAGCGAAATATTTGTAATAGCTCACCCTACAGTGAATACAGCAAATGATAATATGACGGTTGGAGTAATGTCTCTTCCGATTCCGTGTCAAGAGTGGATTATTACCGGTAGTAGCTGGAGCTCCAATGCTATAACTTATACTAACTGTGCAGGAAATAGCCAAACACAGCTACTGGGCTTTGGAAGCAGTAACACTCTAATTTGTGCACTGTCTGTACAGAACGTCTCCGGAATTGGTGGATCGTATACATCTAGCGGTAATTTGTGTCAAATATAAATAATGAAAAAATAAAAAGAAATTATGTCAACACCACCTACTGAATCAGGATATGCATATGAAAGAACAGTAAACATAACGCCAAACGCTGCGATAGCTTCTTTTGGTGTTAATAATTGGTCAGATAACGCAAACGCAATAGGTAATTGGATTACGGTATCACCTAGTCCAAGTAATCCTAATATTTGGAGTATTAGAGTATTACCTAATGAATCTGGACAAGCTCGTGATGCCATATTAACAGCAACACACCCTACCGATTCCAGTGTGATAGATACGATTAGTGTAAATCAACAAGCAACATAAAAATAAATAAAAGCTATGTCAGTACCTACAATTAATAATCAATTTACTAGAACACTAGTGGTTAGTCCTACATCTGCACAAAATAACATAAGTCTTAGCAATTGGTCATCTACTAATAATGCTTTGAATAATTGGTTAAATGTAACACAAGATCCTAATGATAGTACTTTATGGGATTTTGTATTATCTGCTAATAATAGCCCAATAAATAGACAAACAACAGTAACTGTAACACATCCTGATGATAGCAATACTACTCAATCATTTGATGTATCACAAAGCGGCACGGGAACAGTACCACCTGTGATTAATAATTTTACAGCAGTGGAAGTAGGATCTGATGAAATCGAAACATTATGGGATGGTGTTACTGGAGCAACAGGAAATCTAACTATTACTTGGGGTACAGGAGGAAGCTATACTAATGTAGGAAGTGGAACATCAAATGATTTCAACGATGGATCATTTAATTTAGAAAGCTTATCTCCAAACACCACTTACTATATTAGAATGACTGCTACTAATGCAGAAGCCTCTATGACAGTTCAAACAATCGAAACAACAGCAACAGTTGGTACACCGTTACCGACAACAATAGTCGTTGCAGGTTAATTAAAGATATGGAAACAATAAAAAAAATATTATCTAATAAAAATACATTAACATTCGTGGCATGCGCTGTGTTTGTTTTGTTTTTTCTTAAACAATGTAATCAAATAGAAACGCTAAAACAAGATATCGAGTTTGCGCATAACGATGCAAATAGGAATTTGAACAATTATTTAGCTTCTAAAGATTCTATAGAGGTTTTAAGAAATGATAATGGAGAAAAATTAGTTCAAATAAGATCTTATGAATTGGATTTAAGTCAATTGAAAGATAGCGAAAATAAATTAACAAAAAAATATAGAGATGCATTAGACTTAAATAAAGATTTACAAGATGTAAATTCTTTAATATCTGCAGATTTAGAAATAAAAGATAGTTTATTAGCAGACGCAAGTGTTACACAAATTGATTCTACGTCAGCTGAAGTAACGTATGATTCTTTTAAAGATTATGGTAATGGTAATAGTAGAAGTTTATTCGGAACATCTACTTTAAAATATGACTTTGGTCAATTCAAGGTATTGGACAGTAAATTTGAATTAAAACAAACGTTAAGTTTATTTGCAGCAATAGAAAAAGGAGAAGACGGAGCAGATAGACTTAAGCTTGGAACAAGTTACCCAGGAATTAAGATAAATAATATAGAAAACATTAACCTCGTTAATACTAGATTAAACAGAAAAGCAAAGAAAAAGGCTGGATGGTCAATAGGTATTGGAGTTGGTTATGGTATAAACTTAAATAATAATCAAGTAATTAGTACTGGCCCTTCTATTGGTTTAGGAGTTTATTGGTCACCTAAATTTTTGAGATTTTAAAACAACATGGCACAATCATCAAGATATTATTACATAGATTCTGACGTAATGTTAGAGTTCATCTATCACGACCAAAGTGAAGCTGACAAATACAAAATAGAGGTCGACGACAATGGTAGTGAGGTAAAATTCTTAGACACTGTAGACGGAGACGAATTTAAGACTAGGCATTTAATAAATGAATTAGGTAGTGCGGTCGTAAATTTCGAGGTTACATCTGTTAGTGGATATTTAGCTGTTGAAAACTTTGCAGCTAGAACACTGTTATTGCAAAATGGTAAAACGTATAAATTTGATTTAAGTGCATTAGAAAATCCTAGTTTATTTATTATCAGCGGTGCTAATGGAATATTTAATTATTCTTCAACTACACATATAGCATCATTTACACCTAATCAAAATGGTAATATAGAATATACATATGACGGTTTAATAGGTGGTAAAATAATAATAGACAATAGAGCTAATCCTTTGTTTGCTGATCCTGACGAAAATACTGGAAATGATATTAATCAAATAATAGGAAGATATCATGGTATATCTATAGACAGTGAGGACTCTACAAAGCATGCACTATTAGGATATGATTCAACTGGTTATTATGAAATGTTTAATTACATTAATAACAATATAGAATGGAAGGGTGGAAATGAAGCTGATTTAATACAGTATCAATCTGAAGCAACTGCAAATATAAATTATATAAAATACGATACTGTTAGATTGCATTTAAGAAGCGGTTTTAGTTTTGCTGCTAGAAATTATGAAGGATTTTTGTTTGAAGTAACAACTGAAAGAACATCAGGCATAAAAAACTATTTAACTCAATTAGTTTATTTGAATACTAGCAATTATGAATATTCAAATCCAAAGCCGTTTATGTTAGGTGAAAAATTATATACTAAATTTATAGATATAAAAGTACCTACTTTAATAGACCAGAATACTGAATTTTTAGATAGATTTTACGGAGACGGGACTTCGGGTTCTAGTGATTTAAATCCAAGCTCTAATTATGGTATTAGTTTTAAATTAATAGATAAACTAGAAGCTTCTGGAGGGTATGATTATTTTTATACTGGCGAAGAAAATTCTTTTACTGTTTCTAGAGAAGATGAATTTCAAGATTTTACAGTAACAATAGAAGATGCAGATGACGGTGATTATTTTAAAATATATGGAGAAAAAGACAATTCCATAGGAGCGTTTGAAGCATATGTATTAAATAGAATATCTACAACATCAGACGATATTGTTGTATTATATGACGTAGACATATATGAATTTATCAGAACTAGTGAAATTAAAACATTTTCCACAACATATACTCAATATGAGAGTTTTAATGATCCTATTGTGTTTAGACCTGTTATTATGAATAGTAGTATAGCCTCTAATTTTTCTATAGAAGTTACTATGAGAATCTATAATCAAACCGACAATACACAAATAGTAAAAAGAGCAAGTTTGACACTAGAGCAAGCTGGTAGATATGGTAAAAAATTAAACAAACTTAAAATAGATTCTCCAAATCAATTAACAGAAGTTTACAATGTATTGCCACAATTAGCAGCTAATAAATTAATATCTGGTTTCATAACTGATAGTTTACCTAGATCTGTAAAATATGTACCTGCGTTTATTGAAAGACATAATATAATAGCTTCAAAATCAACGGTATCTTTAATAGGAACTGGTGAAAACGAAGGAATAAAGGATGTGGAAGAAACTGAAACTGGTGAATTTAAAGGAGAGAATGAAACTGAAATTTTAGTTCCTAGAACAACATCTTATTACAAATTCGTTGTAGCAAAAAAGAAATCTGATGATTTTGAATATCTATCATTTGATAATGCTGAAAGAATGGTAATGGTATTTAATGATGGAAAGACTAATTTAAAGTTTAACAATATCTATAATAAAGATATAGATATGGGATCAGGTGAAATTTTATTTAAAATAACAGAATCAAATGCTATTAAAATAAGTGGAATGAATACCAACAAGTTTTATATAAACTTATATAATGGACAGGAAGAAACCATGGTGATATCTGGTAAATTTAAAATAATATAAGATGATATTAAATAGTAGAAATAATTCTTTTGATTTCAGATTTCCTAGAAAATTTATCCCTGAGGAAGTAGCTAATAAATATAAAAAGTATTTAAATAAAGTACCAGGTGGTCTTTTAGCCGAACCTATTGATTTTGTAAACATGTCTATTCAGGGTATTAATATTCCTGGAATATCGTTTGATCCAATATCACAAGAAGATAATGATGGTACTACACGATATCATAGAGGTACAATACCTATTCAAAATACAATTCAAAGAGAGTTTACAGTAACTATGCAATTGTTAGATGGTTTCATAAACTATTGGATTATGATGGACACTCTTTTATATTATTATGCTAGAAGTACAAAAAGAGCATATACTGATCCATTAACTTTAAGAATATTAGATGCTGAAGGTGCATCGGTTGCATATATGGAATTTGATAAACCAATCATGAATTCTATTAATGAATTAAGTTTAAATTTTGCAGAAAATGTTGCAGATTTTAGTACATTTGATGTTACCTTTTTTTACAATAAGTTAAATTTAAAATTAGAAATAGAATAATATATAGAGTATGAAACACATAAAACTATTTAAACAATATGTTAATGAGAAAATAGAATACTCATCTTCTACTGTTAACGGCAAAAAGATAGAATCTTCATGGTCAGGAAGTGCGAATTCTCTTAAAGATTTTATTAAACTAATAAAAGAAATACCTGAAACTTTAAAATCTATTAGAGTTCAAACAGGAACTAGTACTTTTAATCCAGAATCAACAGATATAGATGGACCATTTAATTCTTCTAAGATAAATAAAATAATTAAATTGGTTAAAGATACAGATAAAGCATTCGGCAAACAAGACGAAAACATACACACATATTTGTTATCGTCTTATTACGGATCCGGTGGTAAAAATCACAACTCTGATCCTGCATATATTTCATATAGAACTGAACGTAGCGACAAATTTGGAAAAGCAATGTCTTCAGGAAAACACGGATCATTAGACTAATAAAATATAAAAATATAAACAATATCATGGCAGAACAAAAAACATACACATTTTGGGGATCTAATCCAGAAAAAGGAGATCGTTTCGATAAAGCAGAGGACTGGATAGCAGCTGTATTTGAAACTGAAGAAGAAGCAAATGCCTTTGCAGATTCTAAAGGTAAAGGTTATGAATTTACAGGTATAAGTAATTACGACATCAAATCAGGTATACGTGTAGCTAGCGGCTTTCACAGTGGTAGAATATTTTGCGAGAATATGTCTGAAAACAAAGCTAAGAAGGAATTACAGAATTTAAACACTAGATGCTCAGCTTACTTTAAAAAACCCGTAAAAGGTGGAAGCTACGTTAAATTCGATAAAGACGGATTTGTTGAAGGTGAAGGATATGAGTTTTACTCAAACGCAGATAATGAAATTCAAGAGTCTAGAAAATCATTAAAACACTTACTGTTATTTGAACAATTTATTGGAGAAGCAAAAAAATTAAAACCAATTAAAATTAGCGTAAAAAAATCTAGGAAAAACCCATATACATTTAGTGATAAAATGGATAATGATGAATT
>Ga0209192_10000334_pt1 | contig 51187 bp, 85 predicted proteins | sample ArcticOcean_MG_C_11_FD_187433 | JGI IMG/M metagenome (GOLD analysis project Ga0209192, IMG submission 187433) | Marine microbial communities from western Arctic Ocean - ArcticOcean_MG_CB2_154 (SPAdes) (version 2) | ecosystem: Environmental > Aquatic > Marine > Oceanic | place: Arctic Ocean... | reverse complement strand
CAATAGCGATGGCGGAGCAATAGTTATTTAACGGAAAAGAGAGAGAGAGAAATATAAGAGAGAGAGAGATAAACTAAAGGGGAGATGTTTAAGAGAGTGTTTAAGGGACAGTGATATGAATATGTGTGTGATATATCTAAAGTGTCTAAGAAGTGATGTGAAAGATTGAGGGAAGGGGGAGCGAGTGAAAGCCCGTGAGTCTAAAACTTGGGGGAAGGACAGACCTTTGGGAGCGAAGCGAAGGAACAAGCCACCGACTAGAAGAAAAGCCATTAGATTAACTTTAAATGCCTTGATTACCCCTTGGGCGAAATCCTTTACGGAAACTATTTTATTAAACACCGAGCATTTTGATTTATTTTAAAAAGGAAATGCTCGATACGAAAAATTATTCAGAAAAGAGGGAGTATTTTATTTATTTTAAAAAAGAAATACTCTATACGGAAAAACTCGCTTAAATACTTAAAGAATAATTTGTTGTTCTTAAAGATAATTGCTATATTTGTATTGTATTAATAACGAGGGTGTGAAACCTCAACTAAAACAAAGAAAAATGATGGTGCTACAAGTTAAAAACACTTCAACGGGGAACTTAACTAATCTAAAATTCAATAATGGAATTAAAATGATGCGTTACATCGAAACTATCATAATTGGTTCTCACTACAATTTAAGTGTTGTTGAGAATGGTAAGACTACACTAAGAGGTAGAGAAGAAATAATGCAAATCTCTAATTTTACTTAGAAAACATAAATTTATAATCACTTAAAAGATATAACAAATGAAATTACAAGTAAGAATTTTAACGCAAGTAGAAGAAAATCGTGGTCATTATGAAGGTAGTTTCCATTGGAAGAAAAAAGGTGGGCAAGAGTTCACTATGAATGTTGATGATGGTTTAATGATGTATGGAGATAAAGATGTAATTATAAAGTCTTTTCAAAAGTTTTTAGACTTGGAATCAAACGACTATGTAAAATACACTTATATATCTCACGAATTGGTATTTCATCAACCAATAGAGTTAAAAGGTAATCTTTCAAAGGTGTATGAGAAGATTTCGCAAGAAATAGAAAAGGAAGAACCAAATCACATTATTGGTGGAGTAGATTTTTCAGAGAGTATTAATCAATTAAATAATTTGTAATGAGTATTAACGTAGGAAAAGAGTGGCGGTTTATGGATAATAATGAAAAAAGGATGTCAATGTTTTTAGATTGTTGGGATTTTGCTTCTAAACATCACAAGGGTCAATGGTATGGGTCTAAACCATATATGTATCATTTAAAAAAAGTAAGTGATGTAGCTTTAGATTGTGATTATACAGATGAATCTATATTAATGAGTTGTTTGTTACACGATGTTATAGAAGATACAGAGGCTACTTATAAAGATGTTAAAGAAAACTTTGGAGAAGAAGTTGCTGAAATAGTTTATTGTGTTACTGATGAACTTGGTAGAAACAGAAAAGAGCGTAAGTCTAAAACTTATAAAAAGATTTATGACAATCCAAAAGCTATTGTAGTTAAGCTATGTGATAGAATTTCTAATATTACTGAATCTATGAGTGCTGATAACTTTAATCCTAAAAAAATGTTGATGTATTATAGAGAGCATAATGATTTTGTAAATGGCATATTGAATAAAGATTCATTTGATTCATTAGATTTAACTTGTCACGCTTTTAATAAATATCATAAAGTTATAAAGGATTTAGAAAACGAATTTAAAAAGTTAGATAATATAATAAAAGAGGGGGGTATATAGTTATGAAAGTAAATTTAGAAAAGAAAATAAAATATTGGTTGAATCGTGATGCTACATTAAAGGATAACGATTTAAGATTGACTGCAAATATTTGGCATAGTGAGATAACTCAACTTGGAGCGATAAAAGAAGATTTTTTAAGTCTTTATGCAAATGGTAAATTGTCTTTAGCACCAAGTATAAAAAGGGCAAGAGCAAAAATACAAGAAATAGAGCCACAATATAGAGGTTTAAAGTATAAACAAAGACAAGGTTCACTTCAAGATGAATGGAAAAAAGGATTAGGTTATGGTAAATAAAATTACACGAGAGGATTTAGATTTTTATATTAGAGATTTTAGTGGTGGTATGCGTTTTATTAAACATCCTTTACTGAATGAAATGGTATTTGGAGAACTTGACCAAGTAATTCCCGAAGATTTTAAAAGAGCAATCCTACCTAAAGGATTAGATGCTAAAACTTTTGGAGATGCTTATGTTCAAAAGATAAACTTTAAGAAACAAGAATTAGATAAAGCAATAGAACAACAGAATTGGGATAAAGTGTTTATGCTAGTAGAAAAACCTTTTAGACTTAATTGGCTTGAAGAAAATATTGACTTAATTAAAGATGATAAGCAGTATTACAATTTCTTAAAAGATGCTTATATGATGACTGAATTTCCTATGAATGGCTTCTCTAACTATCGTGATTTATTAGATTTGTTCTACGCTAGAAAAAACTCAAAATTAATGTTAGATAAAGATGAGTTAGAACTTTTAAATTCACTCCCTAACGAAGTTAAAATTTGGAGAGGTGTCAAAGTAGATGATGTGTTAGATGATGATAACATAGGGCTTTCATTTACCCTTAACAAAGACAAAGCTATATGGTTTGCAGAAAGATTTGCACAAGCGGGTGTTTCTCAAGCTATATTAATAGAAGCGGTTGTTAAAAGAGATGACATTTTATCAATATTCCTAAATAGAGATGAAGAAGAAGTTATTGTTAATCCCGAAGATATTAAAATTAAAGAAATTATAGAATTATGATAGTTACTAAAGAAGCACAAGAAAGAATACTACAAAAGTATAATGATGACGGACATACTACGGAGGAATGTTCGGGATTTGTAGATGGTATGAATGAAGCATTTAAACTTGTAGATAAAATTGCAAAAGATTATAAAGAAGCACAAGATTCTAAGGGGGTAAAAAAACTTAACAAAGAAAAAAAAATACCTCAATTTCCTTTTTCTGATATGGAGATTGGAGATAGTTTTCTTATACCTTGTGAGAGAGAAGATGCAAATACTTGGAGAAGTAGGTTTAATGTTTCTGCATTAAGATACAGACAAAAAAATCGTTCTTTGTTTAAAAAATTTTCTACAAGAATTGTAGATGGAGGTTTAAGAATTTGGAGAATAAAATAAATATTATGGAATTTAAAATAGATAAAAACACACCTTATAGAGACGATAAGTATAAAGAGTTTGGTCTTGATGAAATGAATTTTGGAGATAATAAACTTTTTCTTTGTAAGCCAAGTGAGAGAAAGAATTTGTCAGAAAAAATAAGGCGAGGATTAACTACTTATAAGTTACAGACACTACCTAAAAAAACGAGTTGGGCTATAAGGAAAGATGACAAAGGAATTAGACTATGGAGGTTGGGTTAAATAAATTAGAAATAAATTGTTGTTTTTTAAAATAACTTTTATTATATTTGTTTGGTAATCAAATAACGAGGAAATAAGCCCTCACAAAAAAGAAAGAGTTATGACCGCAATAGTATTTAAAGACAGAACAATTACTTATAGTAAAGGAAACTCTGTTTATACAGATAAGATAGTAGCTGAAAACAAAGAGTATTATACAGTAGTAGGAATAGGGTCGGGAGAAAAACTTTGGGATTCGGGTTATGCAGTTGGTAGCAGAGTTTACAAAGAAAATATAAATCTTAATTAATAATTAAATAATCTGTAATGGGAAAACTAACAAAAACCAAAATGGTAATGCAACATCTTAGAGGTGGCAAAACAATTACTTCGCTAGAAGCAATCAACTTATATAGTGCAACTCGATTGAGTGCTATTATATTCTGTTTAAGAGAGAAAGGGCATAATATAGTAACTATACCTATAACTATCAGAGATAGGTTCGGAAATAGTTGTCAGTATGGTAAATATAAGCTATTAGATGTTGAGTTAGTCGAGGGAGATAGACCACTATCACAACAAGATTTATTTACAAGTGTTGGAGAGGGTTTTACCGAAATTAAAAAAGAGTTAGAAAAACCTCAACCAATTCAATCTGATTTATTACAAGACGAATTAAAAGAAACTAACGATAAGAATTTTTTTCAAAAGCTATGGGAAAGAATAACAGAGTAAAAAGAACAATAAAAAAAGAGGAACTGCAAAGTGTTTTAATAACTATGCAATCTTACAAAAGAAAAAGTGGTTTTATGGACTTTGAGGGTGGCGACCACAAAAACGGAAAACTTGTTTATTTTGATTCAGACCCTAAATATTTTGGATTAGGGGCGGTAAAGGTTACTATGGGTTCTTTGTTAGAATGGATAATCCACACAAAATCATAATAGATATGGTAGAGGATAATTTAATAGTCAAAGAAAGTGGTGTTCCACACGCACCATTTCACATCGTTGATGAGAACGATAATGTTATTGCAACTATACATCATAATTTTAAGTCGGAAGATTATGCTCGTATTTTTAAACTAGCACCTCGTATGCACGGGCTTCTTTGGAGGTTTTTAGAGTACTTCTCTAAAGAAGAAACCATCATAGACACCGAAATTTTAAAAGCTATTGCAGAGGTGCAGATTGAGTTGTTTGGCAAAAAAAATACTGATGTTAGGACATCAACAACTTGGCAAGATGAAATTTATGAAAAACATAAAGACGAGCCATTGCCCGAAGTTTTTTTAGACCCAAATCAAACCAATATAATTGACGAAATAGAAAATCAAGAAGAATAATAATCACTAATAACTAAAAACAAATGAAACTTTTAAAAAACACAAAAACAATTATCATCGCAATCCTACTTTTAGGTTTTCAATCAGCAAATGCACAATGGGTTAAAAAATACTATGTAGATGATTTTGGCGACACAACAACTGATGGTTATGAAACCTTTATGGCTACGGGAACTTTTAGTAATTCAGCCACTACCAATAGCGAATGTGCTTTTAAGTTTGTAAAAGATGATACATCTTTAATGATTCACGTTTACGAATATCAAACTAAAAAAGCCAATAGCATAGAAGCAACTTTTGAAAGCATCAAGCTAAAGACACCAAGCGGTAATATTGAAACAATTAAAAAAGTATTTTTTACTAAATCGGGTTCGCTGTATTTTAGTAAAGAAGAATTGGCAAAAGTATTAGGTGTACTATCTGAAAAAGGGAGTTACACTATGATATTTGAAAGAACTAGCAAATACTCGAATAGTAGCTACAAAGCTAAATTCACTATTAAATAACAAATATTATACTTGAGAATAAATTAAGGGCTTTTTGCCCTTTTTTTTATATATTTACTTCAAATGCCTATAAAAATATATTTTAAAAAACTTAGAGACACATTAGTATATTTTGATTTCCAACCATTATTGTTTTTTTGGATTTCTAGTGATACTCTTAACAATCAAGTTTTGTGGACTACTCATAAATATTGGGTTGAAGCGGGGCAAGGAGATACCTATTTTTTGTATTTAGCGTTTCTTGTTTTTAGTTTGTCGATGCTAATATCTATACATAAGTATAAACGAATGATTTATTTTGTTAGCGGTTATCTTTGTCTTTATTTGTTTAGCACAATAAGATATTTACTGAATATAGATTGGAGCGTAGGATTTGAAATTATAGATTACAAAAATTTGCTTATAACAATATGGTATGCTTTAATGTGGATTTGGATATGGTTTAAGATAAAGAATGAGATTTTACATAAAGAAATAAATAAATTATGAACGATAACATAACGACAATAATAATAACTATTATTTCAGTTGTTTTTGGTGCGGGGGGATTTAAGTTTTACGAGTTTATTATTAAAAATAAACGTGAGAAAAACAAAGAGAATAGGTCTGAACAAACAATTTTCAGAGATAGCTTAATAATAAGAGTGGATAAGCTAGAAAATGAAAAAGAAAGTTGTAAAGACAGTCTGCTTCAAATTTCAACAGAATTAGCATCACTAAGAACTAAGGTTGAATATTTGGAAAAGGAAAACGAAAGACTAAAATATAGATAATTTTAAATATATGAAAAGAGTAAAAAAAATCTTATGGAGATATGGAAAACCAATATCTTGTTTTGCGGTTATGGGTATTACATTAATTTTGTGGTTTATATTGATAGATTACATATTATCTCAAATTAAATAATGAAATTACAAGTCCAAAGGTTCAGTTCAAAATCTAATTCTACATTAGGGATGTTGTTTGATGTTACAGACAAGCCAATTTTCTTATGCTACACTTTAGAGGATGAGTTTAGAGAGGTTAAAGTCAGTGGAGAAACTAGAATACCATCGGGAACTTACAACATTACCTTGCGTACAGAGGGAGGTTTTAATGAAAGATACACAGAGAGGTTTGGCTCTGATTTTAATAAAGGTATGCTATGGGTTAGAGATGTACCCAACTTTGAATATATACTTATCCATATCGGAAATACAGATTTAGATAGTGAGGGTTGCTTACTTGTGGGGGATTCTCAAACTCAAAACATTACTAAAAATGGCTTTCTTGGTTCTTCAACAGATGCCTATAAAAGAATCTATCCTCAAATTGCAGATGTGCTTGTAAATGGCGGGGAAGTTTGCATAACATATGTTGATTACGATTAACAATTATTGTATTTAACAAAAGTATATAACTCATTTGTTGTAAACATTGATTGTAGATAATTATTATTCCTAAAAATAATTTTTGATATTTGCTATATTTTTTTAATTTAATATAGATATGAAAAACAAGAATTTACTTTGGTTAGGTGCAATAGGTTTGGGTCTATATTACCTTTTATCTAAAAATAAAAACACAAGTTCTCCAAAAACTATCACTACCGATAGTAGATTTTCATTCACACCACAAGATTTAAGAACAACTGACAGACCAATTTTTCTAACAGAGGATGTTGGTATGTTTAGACGAATGAGTGCAACTATATCATATCAAATGCCTAGCAACAATGCTAGTCCATCTTTGTTTCAACAAAAAACAAGTGGTAAATGGATAGTTGTAGGAGATTTGCCCGAATTAGAAACTAGACTTGCTTGTCCTAATGAAGCATTTGAAAATAGTCTTAATGCTAGTGGCGGTAGAATTGATTGTGTAAATGTCGCAACAACAAAGGATGTTGTGGATTACATATTTAATAACACAAAATTAAATTGGAAAGTAAGTTTTGGCAAAAGAATTACTGTTTTGAGAGGTGGTATGCCAACTCCTACAAATGAAACAATAATAGTTAAATAAACATTTATGAAAACAAAAAACATAGTAATATTATCAGTTCTTGGAATAACTTTAGCGTATTTTCTATATAGAAAATCAAGCAAAAAAGCTATCCCTCTACCTCCACCAAATGATAATTCTGTTATTAGTGAAGAAGAAAAAGAAGAATTATTTAGAAAAGCAAATAAATATTATCAGCCCAATCTTCAATTAATGAGTATTAATCGAACTAAAACTCCTCAAGAGATAAGACAAATTCAAGTAGCTTACCGAACAATGAGGGAAAGTTCTAGGTCAAAAATTTTTAAATTAGGTTTGCAGAAAGAGTTTGAAAAATATGTTTTAGATAATCCAAAACAAAGACAAGGAGCATTAATTCTGCTAGGCGAAGGAATACAAGGAGAGTAATATGAAAACAAAAACTATACTAATAGTATCGGGAATAGGTGTTGGTTTAGGTGTTGCATATCTATTATATAAGAAATTCAATAAGTCGATAATACTAGAAGAAGAATTAACAGACCTATCTACCTTAAAACAAAAAAAGTCAAAGCTAACTTTAGATGAGAAAAAAGAATTATTTAAAAAAGCAAATACTTTTACGGGGTTAGACCTTTTTGGAGATGAAGAAGCTAGGGCAAAAAATGTAATTAAGCTAGAATCTTTAAGAGCAATTAGATTGAGTGCAAGAAAAATTATCGTTCAAAAAGGATTAGAGCAAGAGTTTGCAAATTATGTAAAAGCAAATCCCGAACAAAGAGAAGGTTTACCCGTTCCAATAGATGAAGGAACAATAGGTAACATACAAATAGGTAGAGGTGGATTATAATACACCATTAAGACAATTAAGTTAAGTTAAATTTTAAATACAAATGTTATGAAAAAGATGAGTTTAGTACAGTACGCATTAGGATTAGTAGGATTAGCAGTATCAGTCTACGTTGTAGGATATGCTTTTAAGAAAGGTTCAAAAGCGGGTACAACAGAGGAATAGTATGTTAAAATACGTTGCTTTGGGTTTAGGTTTAGGTGTTGCTTTTGTTTTATTCATTAGTGCAAAAAAAAGACCTACACTAGCAAGAGATGGTAAAGGGATAGCCCGATTCTTAATGGGATTAGGCTATTCTAAAGCCAATGCTTCGGGTATTGCGGGTAATTTATATACTGAATCAAAGTATGACCCTCAAGCCCTTGGAGATAATGGTACATCATTCGGACTTGCCCAATGGCATAAAAGTAGATGGGATGCCTTGAAATCTTGGTGCAATGAAAGAAATTTAGACATCAACTCATTTGAAGTACAACTTCGATTTATTGATTGGGAATTAAACAATACTGAAACAAGAGCAAAAAGAGAATTGTTGTCAAAAACAACCCCTAGTGAATCAGCATTTGCTTTTGCTAAATATTATGAAAGACCCCAAGTTATCGTAAACGAGAGAATGGAAAAAGCAGAGGAAATTTACAATAACTTATAAAATTATAAAACAGAATGAACGACAATGAATCTAAATATAAAACATCATTTTGGTCTTTTGTTGGTTTGTTCGCAACATTTTTATACCTAATATTAAATAAATATATATGATAAGTAATACAAATAATTGGAGTGGTTCTGTACAAAGAAAAGCACCATTAAGTACAGATGATTGGAGTGGGTTTTTAAGTCAAGAAGATGAAATTAGATTGAGTTCTCAAACATCTTCTCAAACAACTTGTAATTGTTTAATGCCACCTTGCAACTGCGGTGGTTCTGATGTATCTTTAGGGCTTGACCCAATAGATACTGATGTTCAAACAGAAGCGACAGACCCGCTTCCAAATATGCAAGTGCCTATGTCAGATAAGAAAAATTTAAGTTGGCTAACTTTAGTTGGTCTTGGTGTGCTAGGATATTTTGTATATAAGAAACTTACAAAATAAGATTATGAGTTATACAGTAGAGCAAGTAAATCAAGCGAATAAAGAATGTGAAGTATCTTTAGGGCTTGACCCAATAGATACTGATGTTCAAACAGAAGCGACAGACCCGCTTCCAAATATGCAAGTGCCTATGTCAGATAAGAAAAATTTAAGTTGGCTAACTTTAGTTGGTCTTGGTATGCTAGGATATTTTGTATACAAGAAATTAAAAAAATAAGATATGTCAAAACTAGACGAATTAAAAAAAGAACTACAAGGGCTTGTAGATAAAGGCAAAATAACCGCAAAACAATATCAAGATAAAATTGATGAAGCCATCTATGGAGATGGAGGTTATGAAAATAAAGGTGTTAGTATGAAGAAAAAACATATTATCTTAGCACTAGGAGGACTTATTATCGGGTTCTTAATTGGAAAATCAACTAAATAATTAAACTATGAATACAAAAACTATATTTTGGACTTTAGGAGGTATCGCTACTATCGTAGGGGGTTACTTTATTTACAAAAGAGTAATACAACCAACTGAATATATTGGGGATAAATCTAAAGATGGAATAAGTGAGATTATCATTAGCGATGGAGGTTCTACAACTACAACCACAACAACTTCTACTATGGGATTACCATTAAAAAGAGGTAGTAAAGGAGAAAAAGTAAAACAACTACAAAGGTTTTTAATCTCTAATGGTTACGACCTTGGAACTTTTGGGGTTTTAAAAGATGGAGTAGATGGAGATTTCGGTAGTAAAACTGAACAAGCGGTTTCTGATAATCAAAAGCCATTTGCAACATTCAAATCTATGTACCCAAGTGCGGTATTAGGTCAAGTTTCAGCAGATTTCTTTAATACTAACATAAAAGGGCAATTCTAGTTGTCTAAAAACAGAAACATAATATTCTTTGGTATTGGGGCAGTTCTAGGAGGAACTGCCTTGATTCTTGTATTGCGTAAGATTTTAGTTAAGTATAGAGCAGTTTCTATCGCTAAAAGCGAATGGCAAGGTTGGGGAGAACCTACTATTGATATTAATGGAAATCAAATTATAGATGGAGGTTTTGAATCCGATGAAGGTTTCTCTGAAAGAGTTGGTAGATATTGGAAAGAGGGTACGGGTCAAAATCTCGTTGGTTCTGACCGAGAAGTGCCTTGGTCTGCTACGTTTATTTCTTGGATTATGAAAAAAGCGGGTGCGGGAAGTAAATTTGTTTATAATCCATCACACTCTAAATATATAACTGACAGTATTGCTAATCGAAAAAGTGGTAATTCTAAAGAACCATTTGTCGGTTATAGAATAAATGAGATTGCACCTAAAGTTGGAGATTTAGTTTGCTATGCAAGACAAGATGGAGTTGGTTATGATACAACGGGGTCTTATAAAAGTCATTGCGATATAGTTGTATCTACTAAAGGAAATCAAATTGAAGTTATTGGAGGTAATGTTAATCAAGCGGTAACTAAAAAGATTTTAAAAACTGATTCTAAAGGTTTGCTTATGGACACTAATCGTGATTGGTTTACGGTTATCAAAAACAATATATAAAAGGAAACCCCTCTATGGGAGAAGGGTTTTACAGATATACAAGTTGTAATCAAATAACATCCAACCTTATTTTTATCTATTTTGTCTACTGACACTTCAAAGTTAGGAATAATTTATTATCTTTGAAACATAAAACTTACTTATTGTGGCGAAAAAAACAAATAATTTTAGGAAGTTTGGGAAACTTGCATCTCTTGTAAAAAAGATTGCAGACAAAAACCCCGAATTAAAGCAACAGATTTTAGATGAATCTGAAAGCAATTCAAAAAACAGTTGGAACAAAATTCAAAAATGGACTTCTAAAAATCTATTTCCAACATTTAAAGAACTACCTCTAAAAGATTTTACATTAAAAAATGTAGAAAACGCAATCAACGATGATGTAGCTACTAAAAATAAATCAAAATGTCATAATGTTTTTGCAATACCCGATTCTGATTTAGGTATTATAGACCCATTTGATTTGGAAGAAACAATTAGAAGTTTTCCACCAAATACACAAGTTCAAGTAGGGCTTTCAAATGGAGATAATTTGGTTAATACGGGTATTGTAAAAGTAAAAGATATGCCAAATGTAGGAAATGGAGAACTTACTGCGGGTATAAGGGTGCTTTATGATTTTGGTCTTGGTAACATTACTTTTTTTAGAATAAGAAAAAAAGGTAAAAAGCAAGGAGATAAATCAAATTGTTCTTACTTTATAAAAGCGGTATTTGTTGGAGATGAAAGTGCAAATGAAACCATTGATGAATTTTTGACAGATGATGAAAAAGAGAGAAGGGTTGTTAAAGGAGTAAACTTAAAAGACCTTACAGACAATCAGAAAAAAAATAGAAAACAATTAAAAGACTTAATCAAAAAAGAAAATTCTGCAAAAAAGTCAAAGTCTAAAAAAAGAGAGTTTTTAACTCCCGATAAAGTTGTTGGTAAAAAAGAAGATAAAATAATTCAAGCAAAGATAAAAAAAGCTAAAGACCCAAGAGCATTGGCTGATGCTTTACAAACTTTGAGGGAAGATTTCAAGGATGGTGTTTTCACTAAAAAAGAATATAAAGAAGAAAGAGCAAAACTTTTAGATAAATTTGAAAAAGGTGGTATAATATGAGCGAAGCATTAACAAGGAAATATATAAAATCGGGAAGTGTAGACAATTACATAAAGGATTTAGTTTCAAATAAATTAAGTTTCTCTGTTAGGAGGGCTTCTGAATGTACTGAAATTCTTATGGATGATAAGCATATAGTTTTTGCATCTCAAACCAATTTTCCAAAGAAAAAGATATACTTGTTCAATAACGTAAAACAACAAGTTACAAAATGGCTTAATAGTAATGTAGTTTATTTACCCGAAGAACTTAATTCTATTAGGTATAACTATGATTATGATACTGACGAGGGTACTATGTGTGGAACTGACTTAAACCACGCTTATTGGCGAATAGCTTACCTCTACGGGATGATTAACGAAAAAACATACATTAGTGGGCTAGATACCGAATGTAAAGCACTACGACTTGCTACACTATCTGTTTTAGGGCGAGAAAAGAAATTTGATAGCTACGAAAAAGGAGAAAAGAAAGAATCCTATGTTTATCAGCAAGAGAATGTAGATTTAAAAAACGTATTTAAGTTTATTAGACTTACTTGCTTTACTTTTATGAAAGAAGCATCGGAATTAGTGGGAGATGATTTTTTCGCTTGGAAAACAGACTGTATTTATTATCGGGAGAATTTAAAAAATATAAAGTTAGTTCAAGACTACTTCGACAAGTACAATTTAACATACAAGCAATTAGGTTATTGAATCGCCACTCAATAGCTTAATCTAAAGGGGGGTATTAATTTATCCCCTTTTTTATGTTTTATTATTTTGTAAAATAATTATTATTCTCTATATTTGCTTTCGTAATCAAATGCAATCAATTTATGGATGATTTAAAATTAATCCCATTCTCTGAAAAAGAGATGGAACACGACTACTCTACCCAAACATTTAACGAGAGGGGTATTGACTTCACACTAATACGTTTAAGTAATCAACAGAAACCTCAAAGCGGAAACCTATATAAGTTCGGTTTAGTTGATGACGAGTATCACTTTTATTGGTTCTTTTATAACAAAGCTATTGTAAAGGGTAGACTAAAAGCACTAGAGACATTTAAAGCACTTCTACTATATTGTGAGCAGAAAGATATTGGAAAGCCATTTGCATATAAAGTTATAAAATAAAAAGAGGGAATAAGCTATCAACCAAATTCCCCCTTTCCGTTTACAAGAAACTTTACGCAAGACACAAATAAAGCGTACATATCAAATATACTAAATTATGAATCCTATTTTATTAGATTTTGAAAAATTATTTGCAACAATAAAAAACCCTAAAAACAACTTTTCTCACTTACAAGCAATTCAAAGAATGGTACAAATATTTGAAAGAAAGTATAAAGATGATTTTGAGATTTCAACAAGTCTTTTAGTTAAATTTATAAATATTCAATATAAAGTGCTAGAACTTAAATTACACCAATTTGAGCAACATTAAAAGATATAAGTATTACTTCTATCAGTTAGAAAAACCTTTGATTATGGAAGCGGAGAGCAGACAAGTTGCAGATGGTATGCTCATTTCTTTAAATCAAAACGTAGGTGGTGTAATGGATATAAAAGACCTATATGATTTAAGAGTTGAAAGTTTAATTATAGGTACATCATTTAAAATAAAGAATAAAAAAAATCACATTTGGGTTGGTATTAATCACACTAAAGATGGTTGGATAGAAGAAGCTGAATATCTAAAGATTGTAAATAACGACAAAAAGCAATAAAATGAAAAACAAAAAAATAAGTCAATCGTTCTTAAAAAATTACAATGACTATAAAGGAAAAAAATTATGCGGGTTAAAGTTCAAGGCACAACATTTTGACAACTTAGAGTTTCCAACTACACTCCCTATGGATTTGGGTAATTACTTTGAGTTTGTTGCTACGGGTTGCTTACCTCGTAATGGTGTAAAGCCCGAACCTAAAATATCTTATGTAGGAACAAAGCGAGAAGCTATGTCTACACCCTATGTGAGAGCAAATGAATCAGCAGAACTATTTAAAAAAATAAAAGAAGCATATAAGATTGAAATTGTTGATGTTGGTTTAAAGCTAGAATCAAAAAACAAAAATGGTATTTTAGATATTTGGGCTAAAATGGATGGCAGACCTTGTATTATAGATTTAAAATATAGCGGTCTTATTGATGATAAATGGGCAGAAACGGGTTGGGATGTAGAAAGTCTACACTATAAAGAAAGATTGCTAGTCCAAGCTATTCAGTATAAGATGTTAGTAAAAGAAAACTACGGTCTTAACTATGATGAGTTCGACTTTTTATTTATGGTTTTTTCGTCTAAAGAAGTACATAACGTAAAGTTTATTAGAATAAACATAGACGAAGATGCTTATAGAGTTCACGAGAACCACATATCTAGCATTTTTAAGCAGATTAACGCTATGGATATAGAAAAAGACTTTATACCATACCCAAGCATTAAAAGTTGCTCTAAATGTCCTCTTTATAGTTCTTGTGATTACAAGTCTGATATTCCACTTATAGAAGATGTTTATTATGGAGGATAAATACTCAATAATTAATCAACTCTATATATTTCAGAATGAAATCACATACTATAATAACTATATAAATGTATTAAGAGATTTTATTAAAAACGAAAAACCATCAAAAAAATTCAAATATGGTATTAAGCTACATAAGTACAAATACAATGTATCGCAAGAAATACAACTTATTAAGTTTCATAAATACAAATTAAAACTAAAAATTGAACACGAATTTTTTATAAATAACAATTATTGTAAATCAAATAAATCTAAAATTAAATCTATCTATTATGGCACAGACATCACAACAACAATTAATTAGCAATTTTTCAAATACTATTTCAAAGTATGAGCAAAAGAATTTAGCAGAACTATTAGAGACACATAGCATTACTCCATCGCAGTTTAAAAACATTGTGATAAACGAGGTTAAGAAAAGCGAGAAGATGCAACAAGCGTTCTTAAACAACCCCGCATCTTTATTTGCATCAATATTACTATGTGCTGAACTTGGTTTAAATCCATCAGCAGATGTTGGGGAGTTTTACTTTTTACCATTTGGTTCTAAGATTACACCAATTTTAGGCTACAAAGGTGTTATAAACTTAATTTTAAGAAGTGGAGAAATTTCAAAACTTTGGAGTGAAATTGTATATCAAGACGATGAGTTTGAATACGAACTTGGTCTTGAACCAAAATTAATTCATAAACCAAACCACGAAAGAACAAATAAAAATGTAAAGTACGTTTATGCAGTTGCAAAGCTAACAAATGGCGAAACAATGTTTAAAGTGATGTCTAAAAAAGAAATTATGGAAATTGTACAAATGTCAAAATACCCTAATTCTTTATATGGCTCAAATAAAGACCCGCAAGGTTGGATGTATAAGAAAACAGTTATTAAGCAACTATCTAAAACACTTCCTAAAGACTACTATGGTAAACGTGGAATTAGTGTAGATGATAAAGTAGAAGGTGGTGGTTACTTAAAGCTAGATGATGATAACAATATAATGTTTGTAGAGGGTAAAAAAATAATTCCTAAAAGAAGTAAATCTATTTACTCAAACTTAGATATTGATGTTGAACCATTAGAGATTTCTAATATTGAAGTAATTGAACCCCAAGAAATTGTACCAAAAAAGAAAAAAAGTAAAAAAGAATCACTAACTTTGGATTTCAATAAAGCACAGACTTCTGCAAGTTAGAGTTTTACCACGTTATTTTTTTGTTAAGGAATTAAAAGGTTGCTATTTATAGTGACCTTTTTTTTGTTTTAAATATCTTTTAAAAAATAGTCAAGTTTCCAAAAATATTAATTCTGTCAATAATGAAAATACTATTTCCACCACGATTAAAAATTCCTAAATTCAAACTATTGAGTGCGTTTAAGACCGCTCCAACATCTGTAATATCTCCATTTGTAGTATATGTAAATACTGTTGGATTTGTAACCGTAGATGCTTGTATAGATACACCAACAGTACCTATGAATGTTTCAGCAGTTAAATCATATTGATAAAAAATAGTGGAATTAGCTTGACCATTTGAGGGGTCTTGTGTTCCACCCAACAAAGAGAATTTAGTTGCTGAAAAATTATTGTTCACTACTTGAAGTGATATGTCTTGTTTTATACTAGCCATAATAATTTTTTAGCTATTTAACTTTATGCTCTTTTCTATAATCATTATTTTTTCTTGTATCTTTTCGTTGTACCCTTTAAAAAAACCATAAGTGTCTAAAAAATCTTCACTAAAAAAATTATTCCCACCGTCTAAAAAATCTGATGGCTCTAACTGAACAGTTTGAAAATATAGTTTTACGCTTTGTAGTGGGAGTAAATTTAATACTATTCTAGTCCTACCATTAAATATGATAGGATTTTGTTTTAGGTCTATATTAATAGCGGGTTGAAATTGGTATGTGTCAGCAACATTAACTCGCTTATTTTTAGTTAGCTTTCCGTTTGAATCATATATTTGTACATCAATAGGTTCGTTAATTTGGTCTATTGAATTAGTTTGTAAGTATAATGATTCAGCACGATACACTATTGTTCCTTGCGTTGATTGTATATCTTCATAAGATGTTAAGTCGGCAGCTTTAACTGAAACCCAAGTATTAGCATTAAATTTAAGAGATGGTGCGTAAACTCCCGCCATATTTATTCTTCTTTTGCAATGTCTTTGCCATTACTATTTCTAGCAATCAATTTACCGCTTTTTGGGTCTAAAAACACACTAATTCCATAATCTTTCATAAGTATTTTATTTAACTTATCCAATTCAGATTTAGATTCTTCGTTATTAACTGCACTTCTATATGCCTTTAAAGAAATACTTGCGTTCTCAAATTCTTGGTCGGTAATAACACTATTAGATTCTGTTTTTGGAGGTGCTACTGTATCACTATCTGTTGAAGGTTTACCTAATGAACGCTTAACTTTTTTTGGCTTTAATAAAAATAAAACAAGAACCGCTACTCCTAAAATCTTTAATATGTTTTTTGTCTCGTTATCCATTATTTTTTTCTTTTAAATATTATTGCCAATCCTACTAATAATAAAGAACCACCACCTAAAAAGTAAAACAGTGTTAGTTGCTTACTTTTTCTGCTATCTACAAGTTTTTGATTCTCCAAAACTGCAAAAGTCTGATACATAATGTTTAATCTTTCGATTTCAGTATTTGCATCTTGCATCCTTTCGGTAAGTTCTTTTTGTTGCTTTAAAGTTAGTGTAGCTAATTTCTCTTGTAATTCTCTATTCTTTTGAGCAGTAATAGAATTAGAAACAAAACCAATTATTATTTTTGCCCCTTCTACGATTAAATCCCCACCACCGCCACCGCCATTGGTTGGTGGTGGTGTTCCCGTTGCATTTTTATATACTATATCTTTCATATCTTACTTTTTAAAAATTTGTATTGTAGCATATACTACCGCTAGACCAACTCCCATTATACCGATAAACAAGGCAGTGTCTTTCTGTCTTTGTGTTGATTCACTTTGAAGTGATTTACCATACTCTAATATTGTATTGGTCAAAATCTCAATACGAGATTGCTCTTTCATTGCTTGAATATTAGCATAAGTAAGTTTCTCGTTACTTGCCAATTCCATTAGCTTCATATTAAGCATTGCCCTTCTTTGCTTCTTTGCTTGAATACCACCTTGTATTGCAGTCGCTATGCTTATTCCAATCATAATTGCAGTAACCACAAAACCACTTTCGCCTTGACTTGCAATAGCTTTATCGGTATCTTCAATAAAACCTTGGTTTTCATCTGTTACGGCTTGTACAGACTTTCTTATTATTTCGGGAAGTGTTGGTTTGCTTGAAACTTCTATCCCGTTTTTTCTTAATATATCAACTACCATTTGAGGTTTTTCCCAAATGAATTTATTTAATATTTGTAGACCTATTGGTATTTTTTCTGTTACTTCCATTTTTTTATTTTAAATAAATATTTTATGCAATACTATCGTAAGTTATAGTCATTGCCAAAGAATTATCTGCGGGAGGATTTGGTGTTCCTTTAGGATTCCAAGGCTCTAAAGTAATAGCATATCCAATAGCAGTTCTAAAATCAATACCTAAAGGGAAAGATTCTGAAATAAAACTCCCACCCGTTGCATAAGGAACTGCTATTTGCATTATTGGTGTGAAAAATTCTTCAACACTTTTTGAATCGAAAAAACTGACATATATGATGCTTGGTTTTTCAACCGTTAAACTTGTAAAAGAAAAACCGTATAAAACCCCGTGACGAGTTTTCAAAACTCCACTATTTCCACCAAACGCTTCCGCACTATTAATTAATGAAAAAACATTTGTACCCGATAATCCTATTGTGGAAGTACTTGTAACATCAACCATTGAATCTACTCCAAAATTTAAAGAAGCAAAAGCTAAAAAAGTAATTGGAGTAAAAGTCAATCCATCTGAATTTTCAATATTGTCTAATGGCTGACTTAATAAAACTTCATTTTGACCAACATTTAGATTATATAGTGTAGCCGTTGGAGGGTCATTGAATAACTCTAATGAATTAAGTGCTATATTTTTAAGTGGCATTAACATTAAGATTGTTTTACCACTTAAAACCCTTAGTGAACTTCCTTCTATTTCAAATACTATCATAACTTTTATTTTTTTATATTTCTTTTAAAGAGTAAAATCTTTTGTAAAACCAATCGTATGAGTTTTTTATTTTGTTGCTTAAATCAACTCCTAAAACCTTATCATAGTCATTAGGAATCATTCTAAATTCTTCTCTTAACTTATGGTCGCCATATATTCCGTGTATAGTGTCATTCTCTTGCGTTACTTGATTTATTTTATCAAAAGTGTGTTCGTAACTCTTAATCTCTAGGTAACTATATATCCTATCCATTTGAACTTGTGGATTAGACATTAAATCTTCATATCTAACAAATAAAATATGTTTATTTAAACCTTGTTGAAAAACATCTTTCAGTCTATCCATAGCTATACCTACGGGTAATCCATCAGCCCAAATATCTATTCTTTTCTCTAATGTAGTGCCAACTAATTTAGATGCTTCTTGTATGTGATTATTTTTGTGAGGGTTTTTTCTAAAGTTTTTCTCCATAGAAGAATATATAGCCCTTACATCTCTAATCATCCAAATAATTTTTGGAGTGCCTTGTATCTTATCAATAAGATTGTAGTTAATACCCCAATCTCTATTTTTATCTAAAATATATGGCTTATCTGTAATTCCTTTAAAATAGCCTTGCATACCAAATTTTGCGAAACTTAAAAAAGCACGTTCCATCTCGTTAGGGTCTTGGGCTATAAATCGTTGTCCGTGATTATAAGCAGATTTTGAATTTAAAATTAACTCACACAAACCCGATGTTGGTGTGCAGTAAAAGTTTGGATTTTGAGCAATAATATTAGATATTAAAGTTGAACCCGCCCTCGGTAATGATGAATTAAAAAAAATATGCTTATCAATCATATTAGAATTATTTTTTAGTTTCTAACTCTGCAATTAAATCATTAATAAGTTCTTTTACCGTAGAATCTTCTTCTTTAATTATAAAAGTTTCTTGTTTAGTTTTTCCCGCCCAAGCAATTTTAGTAAAATCAAAAAAACTAATGTTACTAAAGTCGTCTTTATTACCGCCTACATCTTCGGGCTTTTCAGACCAAACTGCATCAATTAAAGGTTCAGCTTTAGTTAATTCAGATGTTTTAACCTTAACATTTAATTCTTCTGATATTATTTGAGTTTCTCCGTAAGCAAATATATGTAATGTGAATTTTTCCATTTTAATTTATTTTTTATTATTATTTATGGTACTATATTAATTACTCCCGCATTGCTCCATAAAGAGCCACTAGGCAAACCTACTGCTGCGGTTGGTATGCTCTTTATAGATAGGTTTTCTACAAACGCACAATCAATCCTATCCGAAGTTATATTGCTACCCAATATATGTGAGTTTTGAAATGTTGATGTCGAATTTTGAGAACCCCCTAAAATAGATGATTCAACGGCACTTGCTACGTTATTTTCTCCACCACATATTGTTGATTGTAAAGCCGTTGCTTGGTTTTTAGTTCCACCACAAACTGCCGAAAATTGTCCACTTGCTACGTTTTCTAGACCACCACCTACAGTACCATCAGCACCACTCGATGTATTAGTACTTCCACCACCAACTGTACAATCTGTATTACTCGCACTATTTTCAAATCCTCCACCAACTACTGAATAAACACCACTTGCGGTGTTATACCCACCACCACTTACTGTTGCAAATCCTCCACTACCACCGTTACCATATCCACCACTTACTGTCGAATTACCTGCACTTGATGTGTTATACCCACCACCACTTACTGTCGAATTACCTCCCTTTGCAGTGTTGGTTTGCCCACCACCTACTGTTGAAGCACTTCCACTTGATGTGTTACCCGAACCACCACTTAGGGTTGAGCTTACATTACTTGCGGTGTTAGTATTACCACCACCTACTGTTGAATCGGGGCCACTTGCGGTGTTAGTATTACCACCACCTACTGTTGAGTTTTGTTTACTTGCGGTGTTAGTTTTACCACCACTTACTGTTGAATCACTTCCACTTGCGGTGTTAGTATTACCACCACCTACTGTTGAGTTTAGATTACTTGCGATGTTAGTAGTACCACCACTTACTGTAGCATAATTTGTACTTGCGGTGTTATTTTGCCCACCACCTACTGTTGTGGAATATTCTCCACTTGCGGTATTATTTTGCCCACCACTTACTGTTGAGTTGTCGGCACTTGCGGTATTACTATTTCCACCACCTACTGTTGATTTTCCATAAACATACCCACTTGCAGTATTACTAGAACCACCACTTACTGTTGAATTTGGATTACTTGCGATGTTAGTAGTACCACCACCTATTGTTGAGTTTAAGCCACTCGCATTTTGAATTGTACCACCACCTATTGTTGAGTAATTCCCACTTGATGTGTTACCCGAACCACCACTTATTGTTGAGCCACTTAAACTTGTAGCGTTATTAGAACCACCACTTATTGTTGAGGATAGACCACTTGCGGTGTTATTAGAACCACCACTTATTGTTGAGGATAGACCACTTGCATCATTACCGACACCACCACTTATAGTAGAGCCATCTCCACTTGAAGTACCCGAACCAATCCTTTGTGTGCTATTTGCACCCGTTCCTATTTCAAATATTACCGTAAGACCCAAGCCCGAAGCTATATCTTGTATTTGCCCGTTAATATCTTTAACATAAAACTTATTAGTAGTTGATTCCTTAAATACTGCTAACGAGTTTCCGTTATTAGATTCTACGTTATTTGGTGTTGAAACTGTAATTGCCATAATCTTTTTTTTATATAAATATTTTATCCCAAAATTTAAGTAGCAAAGTCCAAACTGTTCCAACTACTAAAGAACCACCGACAACTTTTGCCTTAAAGTGCTTATCTGATTCTAGGTACTTCCTATGCTCATTAACTTGCTCTACCAATCCCTTTTGACCATATTCTTTATTACCTATAACAGTTTGTTTTAATGCCTTTAAATCATCGTCTATCTCTGTTAGTTTTTCTTTAATCCACTCCATATCTCTTGCACTAACAGATGTTGCTTTAGTCGTTTTTTTTCTTTCTACTGACATTTTATAAAATTATATTCCTAATCTTCCAAACTGCTTTTCTAATGATATTACTTCTTTAAACGATGTTCTTTCGTAAACCGCCACACCAACTTTATCGTTCTTTTCAAATATGAACATATTAATTTCTTTAGGTAGGGTCTCGTAATAATTTGCATACATATCAACACTTTTTCTTAAAAATGGCGAAGCCATCATCTCAAAACCCAATAAATCAACCCTAACATCCATAATATCCTTAAATGATACCTTTAAAGTTGGACACCAACTATTACATATTGTATAATCAACACCATCCGCTTCGTCTGATGTAACAAGTATTTGTGTACTGTCTTTAGTTATTTCTAACTCTTTAGAATACTTTAAAATACCCGTTTTCATTATTTTTTGTGTCTTTGATAAAATCATACTCCTTGTAATTTATTTGTGAATAGTAAAGATAAATTATTTACTAAAACAAATTATATTTTTATACCTAAACCTTCTAAAAACTTATTTAGTTTATCTATTGTCTTGTTAACACCCATTGTTACTGCCAAGTCCTCGGTTAAAACAACGTCTCTAACATTAAATATAACCTCTTTTGATATACTTCCAAAAACAATATTCATATCTCCTATTAAATCTACTTTTATTGATTTAGATTTAAGTAATGAAAGACCTAAATCATCTAATATACCCTCTGACCCTTTAAACTTAATATAGGCATTAGTTGGAACATCAAAAGAAGAATCTCCTTGAACAATAAATTTTTGACTACTTTTTGCCTTTGCTATTGTAGTTCCCTCATATATCATATCAATATCATAATCTATAACCTCTATTGCAAAAGATGATTTATTAGTAACAGATATTAATAATCCCAAATTAACACCATCATTGTCTAAAGCTAAAACCTCAATATCTTTTATACTAAAATCAAAGTCAAGAGCCAAGTCTAATTGTTTTCTGAAATAATAGTATAAACCATATCCAATACCACCCAATCCTATTATGAATAAGAGTTTTTTCATTTATTTTTTTACCATACTAAAAATTAGTAATCCAATAGCACCAAAAACTATATATGAGTTTGGAATTGATTTAATAACTCTTTCTTTTTCGTCTAGTTTAACTCCTTCATCTTTTACTCTGTCATAACCCTCTTTAGCTTCCTCTACAACAAAACCTCCCGTGCTTTTTACCATATCAAAAATATCAACCGCCCCCGAATGAACGGTATTTAAAATATCTCTACCGCCTTGTTCTACTGACTGACCATCTATACTTGAATGTGATTCACAACCACAAGCATTTTGAAAATTTGTATCTAAAATCATATTTATTTGTTTTTATAAATTATTAAAACTGTAAGCAATATTACTGCTCCACCAACTAAAATTAAACTTTCTTTTGGTAGACTATTTGCTCTTTCTCTTTTTTCAATGTCAATCATTGCTTGTTTTTGCTCATCAAGTACTGCTTGAGTTTTAGCCCTCCAATCGGGGTCTAACTGACCAAAGTAAGGTGTTTCAGAATCTTCTTGTACACCATCTACTTTACTCCATTGTGGACTGAAACTAGGGTTTGTGAATCCTACATCTTCGATACTATTTAATTCTATATTATTCATCATAACTTTCTTAATATTAATGTTGTTCCTAGTAACAAAACAATACCACCAACTGCAATAATAATTGTTCTTTGCTTTTGAAGGTCTTTTTCAATTCTATCTTGCAATTCATCTGCTTTTCTTAAAAGTTCAATCGAATCTTGATTTACAACTGATGTATTTAATACTCCATCACATTGTCTTTTTTGATAAACTGAAAAATACTCACTATATAATCTAGTATAAACCCTTATACCTCTTTCGTCAACTCTATGTCCATCAGATAATGCGTTATCATCTAATTTACCCGCCTTTAATAACCTTAAAACCTCTACATCCCTACTTAAAGATTGACATTGTGTTTCTCTTTGATTTGGAGACAAAGCCTTCCAAGAATCAAAGTTGTATGTTACTTTAGGATATTGCTTCCTTTTTTCTTTTAATAGGGCTTCATACCTATCTTGTTCTGCACCGCTAGGATTAACTACATCTTTTAACCAACCCATATCTTTATTTTATAAATATTGCTAAACCAACAATTAAAACAACTCCACCCGTAACAAGCATAACATTTCTCTTAATGTTAGATTCTCCAATTATTCTATTTTCCAAATCTTCAAACTCATCTTGTTGCATTTCTAAAGTTTGATACACACTTGAATCTTCTAACACCCTACTACAAAGTTGAGTTTCAAACTGAACTTCTTTTGCTAGTAAAAGGTCTTTTACCTCTCTCCTACTGCCACCCATTTCCCCTCTGTAAACTAAATCCTTATCATCTCTTAATCTGCTTATTTGGGCATCTAAAGTTTGACAATTAGTTGTGTGTGGGTATAGTTTACGATTAAAATAAGGTTTAGCCATAATTACATTCTTAAATTGTTATAACTCCAATCATCTCCACCTTGAACAAAAGGCAACCAAGATACAGATGCAGAATCCTCTGCGTTTTTAATAACCCAACCTTTTTCAGTTGCGTTAGCTAATATTTGCTCGTAATTATCTTTAGACAACACATTTAGCCTTGTAAAGAGAGTTTGTCTCCAAGCATACCAAGGCAAATCTGCATAATCCCATATTGCATCATAGGTTTTTTCTCCAAACCTACCATCTACTGTTAAAGATGCTCCTAATTTATTTAATGCTGATTGCAATACTTGTACTTTAAAACCTTTAGAAGCTATCTTTAAGGGAAAAGAATCCTTTGATACTTTTTTACCATCTATAATATCGTCTCCATAAGGATTATTAACAACAACAACATCATCATCATCATCATCATCTTTACTATCACTTTTTGGTTTGATTAAAGTATATCCAAAATACGTTAAACCTAGACCTATTATAGTTCCTAAAACTATATATGTTACTTTGTTTTTTTTCATTTTATTAGTTTATACACTTATACTTAAACCCATTAATGATAGTTTTTGATTTACTAATTCAACTGTTGAACCATCTCCAACCCCTAACTCTAACTCTAGCCAACCCAACAAGTCAGTCTCATCATATCCACCCGCATTTTCAAATATACCTCCCAAAACTCCACTTGCTTCTCCCGTATTTATAAAAGAATATGGTCTTTTTCCAAAAGTTACATATAGCAACTTCATATCATCTTCATTTTCTATCTTATTAAAAACAGATTCTATTCCTTCTTCGTCAGTTCCGTCTCCAATAGACATATAATTAACAAGTTGATTAGCCATAACTCTAGCTTGTGTTTCTGTTATGGTTGTTTTACTCATATCAATCTTTATACCTTTAATTATTGAATCTACATCTTTAGCACCCCTTACAGATGGGTCAAGAATTGAGTACAATCTTCTTACTAGTGGGATTACTGCAATAACAACTATTATAGCACCTCCAACATACAACAATGGTATTTTATTATTTTCAATAAAATTTCCCGTTTTTGATATTATGTTTGGTTTTGACATATCTTAATAAATTACATATTTTTTGTTCTCAAAATCTTGTATGAACTTGTTTATCACATCATACCTTACTTTATTTTCTTGCGATGGTGTTCCTTCAAAAACTCTCAAAAAGGCTTCATATCCATCTATACGGGGGTAGCCAAGCCCTAAATAAATCAACAATCCGTTTAAGTCTGCTTCAATCTCATCTTCAATATTTTCATTAAGATAAAAATGTGCAAATTCGTGTAGCAAAATAGCCATTCTCATAGGTACTGTGTAGTCCTTGAAATACTTTTTTGATACTTGTATTCTACCCGTTGAATTACTTATCCTAGCGGGTGTTTTTAATTCTCTACCATTTTTATCAATAATAGTTGGTAGGTATTCTATTCTGTAATTCTCAAACTCACTAACATAGTTGTTTGGTTCTAAATACGATGCGTTAAAACTAAATTTTTGAGCAAAATCAACAAAAGACATAACTGAATAATTGTTTATATCAACCTCATCCATTCTTTTTTCAAGACCTAACTTCTCAATATTTATTACTCTAACCCTATTGCTAATATCTCCCCCATTTTCATCATCACTTAATACTATATTTACCCCTTGAGGGGTTAATGGTAGACGAACAAAAAACTTAAAGTTTTGATTTATGCTCTTGTATCTGTTAGTAAAAACAGTACTTGGCTTTTCTGCATCCACAACTTTCAACCTAACTTTTGTTGGTTTTGAAACTTGAACAGTAATGCCTAGCATCATCTGTTGGTATCGTGTGTCTACTTTATATGTCATTTTTTATTTGCATAAAACTTATAAGCGATAGCACCAACAATTACTAATCCCGAAAGCATTAGCATATTTCTATTTAAGCCTAAAACTCTTTTAGAATTTTTTGGCTCTACTTCTACTTCTTGCTCTACTTTTGACATTTCTGTTTCAAAAACATCTGTTACTCCCTCTTTTGGTATCACAACACCTTTTGCTTTTTCTCTTTCAATCCATTCTGTAAAACTAAGAGATGAACCGCTTAACTTATATTGTTGATTCGCACTTAAAAAACTCATTAAATCAGATTTTTAGTTTATACTATTTTGTGTGTCTTGTTACTTTCTTGTAAATATAAAGATTGCTCCTACAATAACAACCAATCCAATACCTCCATAAAGCAAATATGGTGGTTTTTTCATACGAAGTTCCAACATACGTTGTTTTTCTAATAATTCAACTTCGGTTGGTGTTGGTGTATCTCCCTCTAATCCTAAATTTTTATCTGATACTACTTCATCTTCTTTAGTGTTAGCTTCTGCTTCCTTTTTAGCTTTTTTATCTGCTAAAGCCTTTAGCCTTGCCTTTTCAATTAGACTATCTCTAAAGTCATTTATAAAATCGTTATTCCCAAAAATAAAATTTGAAAATTCTGCATCTTTATTTGAAGTCCAACTTCCTACACCCCTACCTAATACTTGTCTCATAACTTTTAATTTGTTTCTAAGTTTTGTTCTTCTAATATCTCATCAATAACATCTGCATCTGTATCTTTATTTGCCACATCTGACAAAAAATACATATAAGATATTGCTCCAATACCCACTATTATAATTCCCCAATAAATAAGTTTTCCTTTAGCCATAGTTTTATAATTGTGTGTTGCTTGTATTATCTACACTAGGTAGTACTATTTGAATTGGCACTTTACCTCCCGACTGATTATTTCCCTCTGTTGTATGACCTTCTTGTGTTGGCATAGGTACTGTATCGGGAAAGGTTTGTGTCCAATGTCCACCTCCTTTACCACCACTTCCACCATAAACTACCATTGGTTGTGTTGGTGTTGGTGTTGGTGTAGCTTGTGTTGTCTGTGTTGTCTGTGTTGTCTGTTTAGATATTGGCTTACCTAAATTTAACACTGCATCTTGCTTTGGCTTTCCTTTACCAAATTTAAGATATAGAAAATAGACCAAACCTAATACTCCACCACCAATTAGAACATTCTTAAATGTTTTTTTCATAATTTACTATTATTTAGTATTACAAGCACCTAAAAAACTTGCTCTTGCTTTAAGCATAGCAGTTTTGTTTGCCCAAGTTGTTTTTGCTTCAATTACTCTCCATTGAGCAACTAAATCTTTACATCTTAACATTTTGTCGGGAACAATTCCCGTACCTTGTGTAACAGTTGTAGTTGGACTTGATGGCATTGGTTTTACTCCACCCGTTTCATATCCTTGCATTGGCTTTGTGCCACCACTAGAAACTTCACTTAAAGCATCTTCGATTAAGTCTGAACCTTTGCTTTTGCTTTTATTGTAAAGAATATAAGCTAATCCAATAGCACCACCTAGTAGTAACCATTGACTTGTTTTTAATTTTTTCATAGATTACTTCATAAGTTTTTGATAAATGAGAACACCCGCAATTCCTACCGCCATTCCAATATAATAATTCTTTTGCTTAAAAATCGATGTGTATTTTTCCATTTTACTTTGCTTTATAAATTACTAATCCCGTTTTTGTTTTAGACTTACTATAAGTCTTTCCCTTGTAACTAAAACTACTTGCACCACTCTTTCGAGCCTTTGCTAGTGCGGTCATATATGCGTTTGCCATAATTATTTCTTTTTAAATATAAAGTATGATACTATACCGAGTATTACTACTGCACCACCAATATAAATTATTTTTAGCTTTTTTTTAGCTTTTTTTTCATCTTGTCTTACGAGGTAAGATTCTCTCATTTTATTTGCTAATTCTTCGGGTACTTTTGCCATTATTTATCTTTTTTAAATTCTAATAAATTTTTTCTGTACTTAATCACATCCCATAATATAACTGCCGAAATAGATGCTATCATACCTATAAAAAAACTCTTTGTGTCTTTTGGATGTTTAAATTTCATTTTTTTCTTGTCTTATATAGTATTACTGAAACACCCAATAAACCAATAACTCCCGCTATCATATATATTTCTTTGGTTTCTTTGTCTAGGTTCTCAAACATATATTATTCTTTAGAAAAATTACCAATCATAATAGCTGAAACAGTACCGCCTATTAATAGTCCAACAAAGCCCGTTGTGTAGATGTTTTTACCTTTAAAGTACCCAAACATAACACCACCGACTAAACCCGTAAAAGCACCTTGTACAGTGCCTTTAGTTCTAGTCATTAACTGCTTTTTACTATCGCCATTAATTAACTTATTGTTGTTCTCTATTATATCAGTTCCATTCATTTTTTAGAATATTTTATCATAATAAAAGCCCCAATACCAACAAATGCAAATGTTAGAAGGTAAAATTTTAAGTCAGAACTTTTAAATATACCTTCCTTGTCTGCTTGTTCCCTTAATTCATCATCAAATGATATATCGTCAAACAAATCTTTTACTTTTTACGAGTTGCAAAATAAATAGCAGTACCTAAAGCACCAACTAAAACTACACCACCAACAATATAAAGTGCCATTTTTGAACCTCCACCACTTGCAGTTGAATTAGCTAAAGCCATTCTTCTATCAAATTCAGCTTTGTCAATTTCGCCTTTCTCTCTCATTGCTTCTAATTGTAGCCTTGTGTTTTCTAATTGAGCATTTGCAATCTGTCTATTGGTTTTATTTGTATCACTTTGGCTATATACACCAATACCCGTATTTAAAATACCTAAAGCATCTCCTACGTCAAAACCATCAAAGAAACCACCGCCACCACCTCCACCCGTAGAAGGAGAAGTAGTAACATCATCAAACTCGTCTCCCGTATATCCTCCAAAACCACCATCGCCATTTGAGTTTGAGAATCCACCACTTTTTAAATCAGAACCATTTTGAGTGTCCATTGGTGTAAATCCACCGCTTTGAGTGTCCATTGTACTAAAATTACCATCTGCGTTAGAGAAACCGCCACTTTTAAGGTCTGCACCTTGTTGACTACTCATAGCATCAAACTCTTTACCCATACCTTGTGCAGACATAGGTGTAAAAGTACCACTTACCCTAGAGAAACCACCTTTAAGGTCTGCTCCGCTTTGAGTATCAATAGGAGTAAATCCTCCGCTTTGAGTGTCCATTGTGCTAAAATTACCACTTGTATTTGAAAATCTATCTCCTTTTAAGTTTGCACCATTTTGGGTGTCCATAGGAGTAAAACCTCCACTTTGAGTTGCCATTGGGTCAAAATTACCACTTGCATAGCTTTGAGAACCTCCAATGTTTGAAGAACCACCTTTAGACATACCTTTAGACAAACCTCTAGTCCAAGACATAAATGCTTCTCTAAACTTTTTTGATTTAAAAGCTACAAAAAGTGCATCTATCACTTGCCTAGTAGTTGCATTAAAGCTAATATTGATTCCTTGACTTCTCATAAATGAGATTATTGATTTTTTATTTCTGTGAACTAATCTTCCGATTAAAGTTCCAAAATTTTCACTTCTTACCATTATTTATCGTTTTTAAAAATTATAGCAACTGCCAAAACCAAGCAAGAAGCAAATATTATTGTGTTTGTATTTGTAGCTAATGCTTTCGCTTCACTATTGTCTTGTTTACCACTTGCGTTTAAGAATCTTTCTAAAACTTGTGGTGTATTAATATTATTTAAGCAACCGCAATCAGATTTATCTTCTTTAGGAGTTGGCTTAGAAAAGTATTGTAAAATTATTTCTTTATCGGGATGCAAGTCCATCATAGATTCTAAAGCATCTTTACCCTCGTTGTTTACCAAAGTTTTTAAGTTTTGGCTCATTGAGTTTGGATTTGTAACTCTATACCCATAGGTTTCACATAAGTCTTTTGCACCTTGGGGATTATTATTAGCAATATAATCGTAAACTGTTGTCATATCTTAAATTTTAAAAAAAAAAGGTGTGGAGCATTATGCCACACACCTTTTTATAAAGTTTATCTGTACCGAAATACATTCTACTTATTACCCTTGCAATCTAATTGTTTGGGCTTTAACGATGCCTGGATTACCAAATGCTTCGGACACGGGGCGACCCGCTAATCCTCTAGCTAAATTGATATTATCAGATGGGTAGAAGTATAATTTCACAGTAGCCGCAGCTAAAACATTAGAAATAATAATCTTCGTGAATCCATCAATTCTATACCCATAACGCATTGCTACAATAGTAGACTGTTGTTGGTAAGGGTCAATGGTAGGCACTAACGTTTTTTGTGCTTCATTACCATTTGCATCTCTCGTATTAATAGCAAGAGTTTCAAGTACTTGGTTAGCCGTAGCTGACTGCAAGTAAGTTAAACCTACGCTAAAAGGATTTTGCATAAATTGATAAAGCATTTCACGGTAGTTAATACCACTAATTCCACTTGAAACTGTAACTAAACCTATAACTAAATCTCCACCCGCAGTAAAACCTGCGTTGTTGATAAACTCATAAGAACCAAGGACTGCAAAATTTACTGTTGCAACTACGGCTGTTGAGGTTACTGTTACAATATAAGGTTGTGATGTTGGTGCGGAAGCCATACCTCCACCATTCATAGCACTAAAGCCATTCATAGCACCGTCATCAGCGAAACCTCCCGCATTGGAGAAGTTTTCGTTCGCAGTTGCTCTCGCATCTGCTAAATATTTACGAATATTTGACATTTTTCAAATTTTTAAATTAAAATAATTGTTTGTCCATTGACTTATTCGGCAGTTGTCGGTGCTGACACACGACTTCTATCCATATAAGTTTGAACTTGAAAAGCGACTAATACTCCCGCAGTTACAGTAAGAACTTTACCTACTAGCATTACAAGTTTTTTTGTATCCATTTCAGAATGAATTTAAAGGTTAATAATTTGTTTTAGCACAATTACAGAATTGTACATACGCAAATATATTATTTCAAAGCATAATAATTATTAACCAACATAACCTTTAATTACAACTAATTAGTTATATTTAATCTTTAACTGCAATAATTCTTTATAATCCTATCACGAACAAACTTCACTGCTGATGCTTGATTGTATTTAACCTTGCCCTTTAAATCTCTCTGTTTCAGCATCGGAGCAATTATTTTTCGGTAATATTTTTCAATATAATCATCAATAGCTTCGTTCAAAAGTGCTTTATCAAAATCTCCTAGTATTTTTTCAGCATCTATATCAACAAACAAAAAGAATCTTTCATTACCATTATAGTACTGCTTATTAATCATCATTTCAGCAATTTTTAGATATTCAAATTTATCCTCAAATTTCTTTATATGCCTATCTACGCTATCCGTGTTTTTATGGAATCTAAGCCAATTTATGTTTTGCCATATTTTAGATGTTACTCTACCGATAGACTGAAAGTGCATAATAATATCTGTATCAGTATGTCTGTTTGTACAAATAGCCCCTACAAGGTCATTTGGCAAGTGGTCAGAAATATATCGGTTAATATCCTCTATAAGCAATAAACCGCCTCTATAATCAGTTAATATACTGAAAAGAGCATCTTGAATTTCTTTTAAAGTCATTCTTACACCATCATCATTAAATGGTCTAATTCTTCTTGCTTCTATTTTGGGATGTGCTGAAAATTTAGCAACATCTTTTAATCGTAATGCTTTGTACTCTACAAACTCATCATTAACGTCTAATACCAATGCTCGTCTTGGTTTTACACCTTTGCTTGGATTACCCCTCACATAAGAGTTAATCATCTTTGTTGTTATGTAAGTTTTACCTACCCCTTTTTTTCCCACCGCAACACCTAATTTTGGCTCTCTCATATTACTTTGTGTTTTCGTAAATTATTAATAAATGGTCTCCCTCAAAATGCTTATTATCTATGGATATGGTTTTTTCACTTCTAGTACTCTTATTGCTAAAAGTAAAAGTTCTAAAAAAATGTCCAATAGCAAAAGTTGTTGTCTCTTTGCTAAACATTATTTGCTTTTTTTAGGGCGACCTCTTTTACGTTTCTTTGGAGAATCCTCTATTGGTGTTATATCTATGATTTTTTCTTTTTTAGCAAGTTTCTCCATATCAGAAAGAATATTTTTATCTCCAAATATAGGCATACCATCAGAAGGCTTACTGTTTTCAAAATTAGAGTTCTCTTTCATACCCGTCATATCTCCAACCATAGATTCTGCTGAAAATTCTTCGGGTTCAGAGAATGTAGGGGTTGGTGGCGGTGGGGTGTTTTGAGTTGGTTGTTGTGTTGGTTGTGGTGGCGGTGGTGTATTACCCGAAGTTGATTTATTCGGTTGTGTTTTAGGAACAAAGTTTGACTGTTCTTTCCACATACTCATTAACTTGTTGTTTTGCTTTACAAGTTGAAATATCATAGCACCCTTTGTTAAAATATCTGTTCCAAAAGCAACTGCTAAAAACTGCTCATCAGTCATTGCTAGTCCTTTCTTTTGAAACACTCTAATCATTGGTGGCTTAACTTTTTCTATAAAATCATCCTCTAGCTTAATTGCATCTGAAAGTTGTGTGTTGTACTCTTGTACATAGTCCATAAGACCCAAAGAGTTACCCATATTGTCAATAGGAACTTCAAGTGATGGGTCAATCTCTCCATCCTCCATTGCTTTAGCAATTTTATCCTCTTTGATTTTAGTAACTCTGTTTGCTAGTAAGTGTGCTTTTCCATATACATCTAAAACAGTATCTACCATTTGTTCGGTAGCATACATTTGTTCTTTTTTGTCCAAGTTATCCATTGCGGGATTAAATGTAGAAGGCTCTTTGCTTTCCTCGTCAAAATCAGAAAAGTTTGGAGCATCAAAAGTAGGTTCTTCTAATTCTGCTTCTAGTCCTTTTGTATCTACATTCCCTTTTGTGTAAGACCTTTCTTTTACGGGTTCGTCTAATGGGCTAAATCCCGAATAAAAATCTTCATTTTGCTCTACCGATACATTTTCTGCTATTGGTTCTGCGTTTTCGATGGTATCATCACTTGCTTGTGCTTTGCTCATTTTGTTTCTTTAATTTTAACTGATGTGTTATGCTTTCTAATCTTTCTATTCTCTCTAAATCTATCGGGTGGTTTGGGTCGTAGTTATCTACATCTTTTTTATACCTTGATAAATTTGTGTTATTTTTATTTAAAACAAACGATACATCTTTAAGTGTAAATTCAAAATCGTTTATTAAAATATGTGTTATGATGCCTAATGCGTGTGTCTTATCTGTCATTCGCTTAGAACCATATAGCAACTCCTTAACTGACATCTCAAATTCCTTTGCAACAATCTTAATAATAGATTTTGCGGTTTCATTTTGGTAAGTAAGGTGGTTATCTTCTCTAAGTTCTATAAGCATATCAATAAACCCTCTCTCCCCAACTGCGGAGATGGTTTTATGTATTTCTTCAAATACGATTGATATACCCTTGTTTATGTTTTTGTGTGCCTTACTCATTTGTAGAAATTATCTTGGAACAATTACTTGTCCTTTTCTTCCCCAAACTTTTTTTATCGTTCCGTAAGTGTGAACGTGAGAATCTTCTACTAAAAGAGCATCTTTAAATGCTTTTACAAGATTATCTAAATCGGGTCTTTGCTTATGAGGTTGCCCATCCATTTTCTCTCTTTTTTTCTTGCTCCAACTTATAGGCATAGGCATAACAAATTTTACATCTAAAACCTCTTTAGGTTGCCATCTACATATCCAACATAATTGTTTTAGTTCGTCTTTATACCTCCAATATTTTTTTGTTGCGGGTCTTTGTTTCCATTTATCGCTTTGTGTCATTCTAGGTTTTGGAACGGGAATTATATTTAAAGTAATGTCGGGAAGTATTTTTTCCCCATCAGCAGTTAGTTGTTCCTTTTTAGGCTCAACTTGTATAGGTTTCATACTTATTACTTTACTTTCTTGCTTTTCTTGTGTGTCTTGCTTGGGGTTTGTTTCTTGTTCTAAACTCATATTTTATATTTTTTGGTTATTGATTTTAATTTTAATATTTCTTGACCAATTAGGTATGAAGCATCATTATCGCTTTCATAATGAAGCCCCAAATACACCCTACTATTAGCCACATCATCTATTAGTTGTTTACAAAAATCGTAAGATTCGGGATGTTTGCTTCCTATAATATTTAAAATAACGTAGGCTTGTAGTGTATGACCACTTGGATAAGATGGTGTATGACCGCTTTTAGTGTCAAATGGGAATAATTTTAGCTTATAATATTGTGCTAATTGATTTGGTCTTGGTCTTTGATATTTTTGTTTTAACTTAAATATTGTTGGTGTTATGTCTTTATCAAGGGATTTAACTATTTCCGAAACATCAACACCCTTAGACTGAAACATAGATATTATTGTTTGCAACAATGCTTTATCATATTTTAAGTATCTAGCCAAGTATTCTGCATTTGATTCCTCACTTATAGCACTAAGAAACTCAACCAATTCATTAAGTTCTTTTTTTGTTGTTTCGGAATTATTTTTTGGAAAGTTTAATTCAGAGCCATATTTTTTGTCTAAAATTGGCAAAACTGCATCAGCTAAACATTTTTTTTTAAGTATTTTTAGATTTTTTTGAGAGATATTTCCGTATGTAATATTATTATACCAATCTGCCATTTCTTGTTCTATTACCCGTTAATGTATCTATCTTGTTTTTCATTTCTTGCATATCAGATTGCAGTTGCCCAATCATTTTGTTATCTCCTTTTTTCAAGGCATCTAATCTTCGTCTATAATAAAAAATAGAGTAAATTAATGAAGCACTTGTAAGACCTAGCATCATAATAGCAACCCAACCCAATTTTGATGTGCTATCTGTTGCCCCACCTACTGCCATTTCTGTTGTTGGTTCTGCACTTGGTGTTGGGGTTGGTGTTGGTGTTGTTTCTGCTGAAACTGATTCTGTGGCTGATTTAATGTCCTCCATTATCTTGTTTTTTTAATTATATATATTATTACACCCGTTGTCACTAAAGCCATTGCTGACAATAAAAAGACGGGAGTTGTGTACCATTTTTCATCTTTAAGTTTAGGTGGGCTAGGTTTTGGTTTCTTTCCAACATTTACGGTTAGAAGAACCTCGTCTAAAGATTCAACATCTTCGACTAAAAATATCTGAATATCTTGTAACTCTGATGCTTTAAATGATTGTGTTTTTAAACCCAAAAATCTAACCTCAAAAATATCATCTTCTTTAATATCTTCATTGTCAATTTCAAAATAACCATCTTGATTAGATGCTACTCCTAGATTAGTTCCCTCGCCATTACGCATAAGCTGAACAGTAGCACCATTGCTTTTTCCATAATCATCAGAAATATAGCCACTTACTTTCATTACCTTCTAATTTTTTTTAAAGTGTAGTAATTAACTAAAGCCCCTAAGCTAAATGAAATCATAGCTAATACTAAAAATGTTTTATATAAGTTTGGATGTACTCCATTGACTTTTTCTTTTTCTTCTTCTACCATTATCTGTTTGTAATTTTATCTATTATTAAACCATTTAAAATTGAAAACGCACCTACAACCGCTAAGTTTTTAATAGTGGTTTCTAATGTTGGTCGATAAAACTTAAACGTATCTGAACCTTCATTTTTAGCAACTACATAATGTGCGTATGCTTCTGTTGAAAATATTGCAAAAGTAACGAGTGCTACGATATTTCTATGTTTCATTTATTAACAAGTTCTGATGAGTGATGATTTACTATCCTCAATCTATTATTAATCATTTTAAAAACATAAGAGTATCTAGCTACAACTTTCTGACCATCTACTTTAAATTCATATACACCGCTAGATATAATTAAATCTTCAAATTCTTGATTTATATTATCTAATATTTTACAACTAATACTTTTTCTGTCTAAAAACATTTCAAAATATGCTCTTATTTGCTTTATACCGACTTCAAGGGGTTGGCTATAAGTTCCAACCAATACTGCGTTTTGAGAATAGAAATTAACCATCTCATTAGAATTGTTTGCCCTTATTGATGTTGCCCAATCACTTAATATTGTAGGCACTTGTTGTGTTAGTCTTACCATAATAATTTATCTGCGTAAAATCCGTTGCTATTTTTTACACTCCTATCGTTTTTGTGTCTTATTTTATAAAGTTTTCTTCTTTTTTTAGCAGTTCCTTTTTCAACTTTACCTTTTTTCTCTAGTTCCATATATGTAGGGTAGTCTTTATAACCAATAGCCCCTACACTTGCAACCTTTACACCTTTTTTAAAAACATCTATCTTCTTACCTTTTAAACCACTTGGCTTAACAGTAACACCAATTTTCTTGGCTTGATTCTTTGTATATGCTTTTATATTATACCCCAATTATGATTTTTATATTTGGTTTAAGTAAATAAATTCTTTTTTAGAATTAGACTTTAAAGCACTACCGCTAAAATTAGCCATACCTTCCATTGAATCTCTTGGGTCAAAGTCGGGTCTTTCCCAAACACCTCCACCCTCTAGTGGAACGTAGTTAGTGTTTTTAGTACCACCTCTCCATTTGGTTATTTCAAACGCATCTTCTTCGGGTGCTTCAAATGAATCTACATCTCCACTAAGCATAGGCAGTATTTTTTTTATAAAAAACACACCACCACCCAAGAATAACCCCGCTATAAATATTTTCTTTAACATAGTCTTGTTTTATCCATAATTAGGAAAAGCAGTTCCAAAATCGGCTTTATCCCAATTAATATTAATTCCATTTGGAAACAAACCTAACATATCGCCACTTGGTGTTGTTTTGTTAATGTTGTCATTGATAGCTTGATTTACTCCAATTCTAATTTGCTTGGCTTTTTCTCTGACTGTTTCCTCGTCTAAATCCTCCCATTTTACAACAGTTGGCTCATTTCTCTTGAAGAATTTCATATATAATAAAACTCCCGCACCAAGAACAACACCGCCTATCAATAACTTTTTAACCATAATTTAATTTTTACGCATAATGTTTACCGCACCTAAAGTTGCTACTAATAGCACACCTCCGATTAATAAAGCACCCATACCGCTTGACTTTTTCTCATCATCGCCATCAGTGGGTTTTGCATCCAATACTTCCTTTTTTTCTTCCTTTTTTTCTAATTTAGCTTTATAACTTTCAAGTTGGCTTTTGGCATCATTAAAATACTCTAAAGTATAATCCGTAACTTGCTTTAGTCTTTGTTCGCTTTCCTCCGTTGGGTCATCCGCTACTTCTTGTTCGGCTAATCCAATTTTAGTTTGCAAATCTTCAACTGTTGCTACTCTTTGTTTTAAAATTCTTGGTAGATTATCAATATCTAAACCAAGTTCTGAAATTGTGTCTTGTATATTCATTGTCTTGAAATTAAGTTTATAACAAACTTACTGATTTTATTTTATAAAATAATTATATGCCTAGTTTATTTGGCTTCCTTTTTAAGAATAGCTGATGCTCTTTTAACTGCATCTTGCCATTTCTCCCCTTCTTTTCTAATCTCTTTAGCCAAAGTTAATGGTGTTTTACGCTTACTGCGACTACCCTTGTCCATAGTTTTTACGCTAGAGTACTTTCTTTTACCACCCTTTTTCTTCATTGCTTCGGATTCATTTCTGCGGTCTTTGTAGTTTTGCTCTTTAGTAGAACGCTTCCCTTTGGTGTTACCTAAACTCTCATCAAGTTTATCGTTGTACCCTTGTGTTTTACCACCTTTAGCAAAATAATCTTCTGCTTCTGTTCGTTTAACTCCATTTGGAAAATACTTACTCTTACCCTTTTTAGTTTTGGTGTAGTTTAAGTGCTTCTCTCCATCAAAAGTATCATATACAACCTCGTAAGCATCCCAACCCGTGTAAGTTCCTTTAGCGTTTTGTATTGGGGTTGAAAAAAGATAGTCTTTTCCGTTCACATTATATACTTCACTCATCTTTATCTCTCCACCTTTAGCCATTGATTGTTGTTGGCGATATACCTTACCCGCAACTTTTTTACCTACTTCCATTGCTTCTGCTTTGGAATAAGTTTTTCCGTATTCGCTTTGGAATTTTTCTTTTACGGGCTTTCCTTCATATTTTTTAGCAACCTTTTTAGCTAATCCATCAAAACCGATTTTTCCACCTTTAGCGAATATCATATCATCATTTTCATCATAATATCTTATTGAATCTCTATCAAGATGATTAAAGTGTGGTTGGGATATTTCTTCTAAAGCATTTTCATAAGAATCAAATTCTCTATAAAATTCTCCACCATTTTTATCTATGCCCTTTACTACAATTTCTCCACCTTTAGCGAAACGACCACCTCTCCTTGGATTATCTTCTGATTCTTTGATTTGTTCTTGGGTATAACCCATATCAATCATAGACTGTCTTTCAACATCGGTCATACCACCTTTAGCAAACTTCTTTTTATAACCTTCTGATTCTAATTTTTCTATATATGATTTAAGGTCTTTTTTATTTTTAAAAATTGCTATATCATAAAAAGGGCTTCCGTCTTTATGTGTTTTTTTACCATCGTAAAATGAAACAGTATATTTTGATTGTCCTATACCATCTTGTTGATAATAAAGTTTCCCACCTTTTTCGTACCCGTGTGGTGTTGGGTATGCGGGATTATAGGTTTGAGCATAGTATTGGTGTACTCCTTGTGGTAATCCACCTCCCATTGCAAATAAATCCATTTCATTCATAGCCCCCGTTTCTCCTACAAGACCCGCTTGACCAAATGGAGTTGGTAATGTGCCACCTTTAGCGAAATCATCATCTTGCTCTCTATCTTCTTGAGCATCATAATAGTCTAAAGTTTCATCATTTAAAGTATCAATCAGAATAACATCCATTTTATATAAATATTTGCTTCTTTGATTTATAAACTCATCGTATGCTTCATCATAATCATTGCCTCTCCATAAATCATTTCTGCCATCAAGAGAAATAAGATACCTCCCACCTACACTACCACCTTTAGCGAATTTGTAATCCCGCTTTAAAAATGAAGCATTTACCATATATCCATCTTGTTCTTTCTCAATTCGTATGCCCCTTAAAATAATCTTTTTCCCATTTTTATCATAAAAGGGGTTGGTTTTCAGATAATTCATTCTTTTTTCTGCTTCCTTTTTTGTTTTAAACTTTTTACTTTTAATTCTTTTTACATCTAACCTCCCACCTTTAGCGTACCCGTGTGGAGTTGGATATGCGGGATTGTATGTTTGACCATAATATTGATGTACTCCTTGTGGTAATCCACCACCCATTGCAAATAAATCTATTTCATTCATAGTTCCCGTTTCTCCTACAAGACCCGCTTGACCAAATGGAGTTGGTAATGTGCCACCCGCTTCCATTTTTGATTTTCTATGTTTTAAGATTTCTTTATTTTGTCTTATCTTCTTATCAATTCTAAACCTTTCTAAATCAGTTAGAGCATTAGGTCTATGCATTTGTAGTTGTTTAATTTCTTTTTCAATCATTTCTTTGGAAGGTCTCAAATCATAAACATCTCCACCTTTAGCCATTTTATTAGCTAGTTTACCACCTCTTTTTAGTTTAGCGGTTAATTGTTCTGAATCCACCCTTAAATTTGAAGCGGGAGCATCTTTTACAAACTTCATAATAAAGGCATCAATTTCTCCACCTTTTTCAAAAGGCAAATCATCTTTTCTAACTATTGTTTGCTTATGAACATCCTTCAACCTATCTTTAAAAGCATAGTATAAATCTTGTTTTTTCAACTGCTTCTCTTTATATTCAACAAATTCCTTGTCGCCTAAGTCAAGCAATCTTTTTTTAAAATCTCCTAAAGTATCTCCATCAGTTTTACCACCTTTAGCGTAGTCATACTGCTCAAAGTCATACTGCTCTATATATTCGTCTGCATCCTTGTCTGTTTTTACTCTATTTTCTAATTCCCATTGGATTGCTTCATCAACTGTGGTAGTTCCATACTCTCTATCTAATTCCTCATCATAAAAGCCATTATCATAATCCATCTGTACTAATAATTCAGCAACCCTTTGTCTTTTATCACTTACCACACCACCTTTAGCCATAGAGCCTTTGCTAATTTTAGATGCAAGTAGCTTTTTATCTGAAAGTAACTTACTAATTTCAGATTTAGCTTTAGCATCTCCTTTATCTGCTCTCATAAAAGTTTTAGAAAGTGAATCAAGGCTTTTAGCGTTTAGTGTGCCATTTTTATATGCTTCGTGAGAAACTTCGTGTAGCTTCTTCATATTTTTAGTCTTTAACTGTACTTCAACGGGTACTCCCTTGTACTCAACTATGTAATGATATGCCATATAACCCGCATTAGGTGTTTTGTAGAAATCATCCCTATCCAAAACTTTACCTAATAAACCACCATCAATATCATCTCTAACTTTTTCAAGTTCTTTTTGATTATCAACCGCAATAGTAGTTCCTATCATATCAGTTAAACCTCTTTTTGGGTCTAACATTCTTTTTTCCACTAACTTCTTTAATATAGAGTATGGTGTTTTTGTTCTTGCATAAATATCTGCTCCTTTTGGTGCTTTTTCATCAAGAGTTTCTACCGCATCATACATTATTTCGTCAAGTTCTGCTTTTACACCAAGTAGCTTATCAAATGTTTTTCTTAATTCTACCCCCTCTACTTGACCCGATTTTGTTTTATCTAAAGGGTTTGCATCATCAATGTTTACAGTTCCATCATTATCAAAATCTCCATAAACTGCTTTGTACTTTGATTTGTCAAATTTAACTCCATCATTAACAATACTTATAGTGCGACCACCTTTAGCCATTTTGTTTCCTTTTGCATCTATTTCATTCAGTACTTCAAGAACTTCATTAAAACGTCTTAGTTTAGATGCTCTTTCTCTTTGGCGTTGTTTTTCTTCATCTGAATTATCGCCCTCAATAAAGGTATTTAAACGAGAACTGTTCAAGTCACGTTGAAGTTTATGTAATTCTTTTTCAAGTTTTTCTCTTGCAGTAACATTTCCACCTTTAGCCATTTTGTTTATTTTCATAAATTCAGTAGGTTCTCCACTCAAATCATAATCAAAATCGTAACCAACTTCTTGGGCTTTTAATCTTAGCCTTTCCATTTCTTTATAAGAATCTTCATCTTCATTAAATTGGTCAAATACTTCTTGTAATTTAGAAGGGATATTGCTACCATCTTCGTCAATTTCAATCATACCACCTTTAGCCATATTATCAGAAAACAAAAATTCAATATCATCTTTTGTGTCTGTTTTATCAACTACAATGGTATCTAAATAAGCATCCTCAATGGTAATTTCATCGTATTTTTTATGATTTGCTAAAACCCAATTTTTAGCTTTTTCAAAAGAATTAAAAGTTTTGATTGGAACGTCATAGCTTTCATCATAAACCTTTAAACGACCACCTTTAGCGTAGTATTCAGAATGAATATCTAATTTACTATTCATATCCTTTTTTAGAGAATCAATAGCCCCACCATCTGCTAAAAACGGAGGTGCTTGACCCTTATACTTATATTGTCCTTTAGGTGCTTTTACAGAGTTTCTATCACTCCTATTGTCTCTTGATTCATAGTAAACTCTGCCCGTTTTGTTTTTAAAAGTACCATACTGATTTGTGGTTTCTCCCGATTTTTCTGAAACCCTACGACCTACGGGTTTTGCTTTACGCTTTGCATCTGCCGAAACACTTGAACCTTTAGGGTCTTGTTTTCCGTGAGTTTTTGGATATTTTTCTCCATCTTCAAAAACACCTTTTCTAACAAACTTTAAAAGTTTATCTAACTCTTTCTCTGTTTCTTTCTCATCTTTTTTAAGTTGCTCTTTCGCAATTTTAGACAATTTGGCTCTTGCTTCTTTAAAGGTTATTCCATCTTTTTTAGCCAACTTACTTGCACGAGTAGATATATGTTCCTCTTTTCCCTTTTTTGGTGTTGAAGGTGTTTTTGTTGGCTTCGTGTTTTTCTTTTTTCCCGTTGCTTTCTTGACCTTTTCTTTAACTACTTTAGTTTTTTTCTTTGGTTCTTTTTTTCGCTCTGATTTTGTTGTAGGCACTTTTACCTCTTTTTCAACAGTTTTTACAGTAACATCTTTTAATGCTTCGGGCTTTTTAATTTTTAAATCTGCATATAATTTCTTTAAAACAGAATCAACTTTGTCGTTCTGCTTTGTAAAGCCTTTAGTGTTTTTTTCTACTGATTTCAAAAACTCCCTTCCTTTTGAGGAAAGTTTTGATTGGTCTATGCTTTCGTATATTTCTTTTGATGTCATAATGTTTTATTTATATAAGTTCGTCTATATCTAATTCTTCTAAATTTTCTAAAAATTCGTCTCCTAATTCTTCAAAGGCATCTTCAAATAAGTCTGTATCGTCAAACAAATCTTCTTCTATTTCTTCTATTTTAACTTTAGGAAAGTTGTTTAATATCTCTGTTGATTTGTTGTCTATTATTCTTTCTTTTAATTTAAAAATACCGCCATACAATTTATCTAATTGCAATATCAATTCTTTAAAAATATCTTCATCTCTATTAAATTGCATATTGTTAATATATCTAAAAATCTGTGATAATTTAAAATCGCTTTCAGACAACTGAAAGGATAAATCTCGACTAGCTATGGAAGTTGGGTCAAATCTTAAATCTGTTAAATTATCAACATATTCATTAAATGGTATTGATAAATCGAATTGCTTTATTTGTCTTATGAAGTTTGAGTTTTCTATAAAATCATCATAATTATTGTTGGCTTTTGCTATTAAAACACTATATGCGTTTTTATAAAGTAATTGTAAAATATTACTTACAAAAATTATTTGAGCAATTTTGTAAAGGTTTGTTCTAATGGATTTTAAATCTTTAAGTCTTATGCCTAAATAATTACTAAATCTTGTACCTATGTAAAAGCAATATTCCAAACCATCTGATGTTCTTTTTTGTTTAATTCCACTTAAAAACATTGGTGGTAAATCGCCTAAGAATATATCTTTAGACAATACATTAATCTGATTATGGGATGGGAATGATATATTATCTCGTGAATATGTCTTTGAGCCATTTAATTCCCATAAACTTGCATTATCCCAAATGTTTAAAACTAATCTTGTTAATGCGTATTTCTGATAATCCTCAAAACTTTTCAAACCTATATAAAGTGGGTTTTCCTCTATTATAACTTTTGAAGTATAAAACGCTAAATCAACTATTTCTTTTGATATTTTTGAAAATTCTTTTTGTTGTTCTAATATAATAGTGTAATCCATTAGCTCTTTTTCGCCAATCATTTTTGACCACTTTTTTAGGGCTCCATCTCCATCTTGGTATGAGGTACGGTTTTGTACAAAATTACCTTCTCCATATAATAAAGTCAGATAAACCAATCCCTTCTCAAAAACAAGTTTATCTAATTTTGGCTTAGATAATGATTTATCTAAAACAGATAAAATTCCTAAAAAAGTATTACCTAATTCGGGAAAATTATTCTGTAAAACATCGAACTGTTCTTTTCTTTTGTCTAAAAAAACATCTGTAACTAATGTTGAATTTATATCTTTTCTTTTTTCTTTATCTATATTTGGTTTAGACTGTGGCAAAGAATAATATGAATCGGGGATGTCAAATATATGCCCCTCTTTTTTAAAGGCATTAAAAACTTCTTTTTTAGTAAATTTTCTGAAAGATGCTTTAATTTCAGTTCTATTCTGTGGAATAAACCTTGGACTTATGATTTTATCTCTTGTGCTTGTTTTAACACAGAAACAATAGTCAGCGTTTAAGTAACTTATTAGGTAATAATAAACTCCATTTTTCTTAAAAACTGCTCCAAATGGCAGTATTTCATTATCTGTATCAGAATTAACCTCAATAGTTCCACTTGAAGCAAAAAAACCACCATAAAAAGTGTTTTCTTTTAAAACATATATTTTTGCAGATTCATAAGGATTATTATATAGGCTATTTCCCGTTTCTAACATACTATCGTTTTCATTGATAAAGTCGTTAGATGAAAGGTTTGAACCATAAAAACTACCTTTTAAACTTGGGTCTTTAAATAAAAGATTATTTATGAACCTATTTTGTTTTATACGAATAAAATCTGCGTGACCAATTCCAAAACTATATGACCCCATATTCATATTAGTTATGGTATGACTTTTATGATTTACCCCATATCTTAGTATCGGCTTTATGTCGCCTATTGGTGTGGAGTACAATATTTTTGCCCCTCCTAAATCCGTCATATCATCAGAATTTATAACACTTTGAGGAATTAAACTATAAGGCAATAAAGAGTTTTGTTTACCACTAACTCTTAAATGAGATTTTATATAAACCCCACCAAAAACACTATACTCTCCATCACTATCTATTTTTTTCTCTACTAAATCTTTAAAGTTTTTTATATCTAAATACGAAGCATCATCTTTTTTACCTCGCCACTCCATATTACCATCCATATTAGCCTTAAACTTATCAAAGTCTAATTGGTTTAAGTCAAGCTGATAAGGTACAAGGGGCTCTCCCGACTTAACTTGTTCTTTTCTTTTTATAGAAATTGAATCTAAACTTGTGAATGGGGGTTGCAGAATATTAGAAAGTTCTTTTTTGTAATTTTTAACACCAACAGTCAATGGGAATAAAATATCCGCAGAGTATTTACCCGCCTTTAAATTATCGTTTATGATTTGCTTTACTTCGTCATTAGTTTTTAGCCCATAAAATAAGTTTGATACATCAGATACAAGGCTTGAAGGGTTAAATAATATAGGGCTAACAATGTTTAATTGAGCAAATTGATTGTAATAGAATCCAATTACATCGTAGCTTTTGTTTTTATACCTTACGTTGCTACCCGCTTTTAAACTATATGGCTGATTAGGTTTATTTAATCTTTTTAAATCTCTTGTAGTTTTAATGTCAAATACAACAGAAGTTTCAAATGATTTAACATCAAATGCTTTAGATACTAGGTTTTTTTTATCAAAAGTGCCTCCATCATAAAGGATTTGACTAATTGTTAAAACATCATCAGAATCATCTGATAATGCTCCTAAAGTATAAAAAGATGTATAGCCATCTAACAAGAATATATTATTTTTAGTCATCTTATGGTATTTGATTTGATTTGTAATATGGACTAACAATTTGGTCGTTAATCATATCTATTAGTTTTGCTCTTTTTTCTTTTCCACTCTGTATTTCTTCTTGAGAAGATTGATATATTTTTTGCATCTCATTTGGATTAGGCTCGTCATTGCTTGTATAAGTAACATTTTTAAATACATCCCCAATTAATGTTTCTCTTAAATATTTGTCTGCCCTATCCTCTGATTCACTAACAGAATAGCCTTTTTCTATATTCTCATCAGCAACCCTTCTCCTTGCTTGTGCTATAATTGATTTAGGGTTTTTTGTTAGTATTAATTGAACATAATCAATACCTCTGTAAAAATACTCCACTATTAAATCTACCTTATCTTGTTCGGGGATGGCTTTTATGTTTTGTCCGTTCAGCGTTAATACACGTTCTCCATTAACAACATTTGAGGTGCAGTCTTGTATTCTTACTGAATTTCCATCCATATCTTCATATTTCATAAAAGATTCATCCCCTCTAAATGGAGATGGTAAATAAATCATTAGGTCTTTTGGTGCTTGAGTTGGCTTAACCAATCCTAATTTTTCATATTCCTTAAATGCGTTTTTAACATACTTCATAGATTCCGAACTTTCATCTTCGCTAAATACTTGATTGCTACCCCAATCAAAAGAGGTTGTTAGCTTATCAACTCTTTTATCTTTTTTATTCCAAAAAAGAGAGTTTTCATACAAAACCCCACCTTTTGATGTTTGACCAACACCTCTAAAAAATCTACTATCAGAAGCTACAACACCTATTTTATTAAAATCCAAAGGCTCTCCATACTCTTTTACTAAAATTGGTGCGATATACATATTACTTCGCCATTGTGAAAATTCTCCAACCCAAACTCTTGTTCTAACACCCGCAGATTGTAATACTTTGCACATAGTTAGAACGGGCAATGCTTTTAAAAATCTTCCTTCACTTGTAGTTCCCCAATAACCAATATTATTTATATAAACATCTACAAATGGAGCAACACCGCCACCAAGTCTTTTTCTGTAAGCATATACTTTTTTTTCTGTTGAGGTAAATCTTAATCGCTTACCTCCCATTTTGGTAACTTGTTCTCCCGTTATTGTTTCGGGTACAAACAAGTTAAGGCTTGGTAACAGAACCTTTCTTAACTTATCGGGAAAAGCCTTTAACATTTCTGTTGTTCCTTCTTGTCTTGGCTCACAAACAAATTTTTTGCCTTTTATAGTTGTAAAATAAGTTTTATTTAAGTTTATATAATTAAATGTTACATCATTTGGGGGTATCAAGGCATCAATTTCAGAACAATAATACTCTACGGGTCTAATTAATCCTCTTGATGCTTTACTGAAATCAAATATTCCTTTGGGTATCGATGAGTATTCAATTCGTGCTTTTTTTAAATCTCCACCTAAATCTAATTTTGATTCAACTTCATCTAAAAAACCATCTATTGCGGTAATTAGTGGGGGAAAAAAATATTGTCCTAAAATATTATCAATTTGAAATTGCTCTTGAACACTTTGATTACTGTTAGATGAGTAGCCATAAAAATTAAACCCAAAATCTCCCGTACCTCCACTCCCACCTACAAGTTCATTGTCAGTTAATACTTTCATTGAATTTGCAATAGCGGTAGCTTTGCCTTTTTCTGCATAGGCTTTAGGGCTTTCACTAAAAGCTATTTGGCTTTGCGATAATCCGCTAATTTTTTGGTATCTACTGTCTAATCCCATACTATTTTATTACACCCTTATTTTTTTGATTAAAAGCCATTATTAGTGCTTCCGCTTCTGTTTTGTCAATATCAGAATCTAAATCTCCTATTGGCATATTGTTTTTAACATCAACTAATTTGAAAAACTCATCAACATTTACATCTTTCATTAATTCGCCCTTTTGACTTGCAGTGAATAAATCTAAAAAAGATTCAATACCCTCTTGCAATGTTTTAGCGTTAGGTATTGGGTTTTTTTGCTCTTTGTTGATTCTGTAAGCAATATAAGTGTCTCTCATTGAAACCATTGCCCTTGTAGATACAAATGCACGAGAAGAATATCTATCTCTTGTTTCAATAGCGTTTCTTAGCTTAAACAAGAAATTAAATATGAAAGTGAAATTACATATAGATTTTTTACCATTTAACTCTACCATAATACCACTCATTATTTGGTCTAATTCATATTGAGGGTCGATAATTAATTTATATACACTTCCAACAAATCTATCTTGTAACGATAAATCTTGCTTAAAGTTTGCTTCATAATCCGCATCAGCTTCATTTAGCTTTGAGTTACCCGTTGCAATAACAAAAATATTTCCTTTTTCTACTAATTGACCTCTACCATTCATAATAGATGGTGGTATTAATTTTTCTTTTCCATCAACAACTCTATACTTATAAGGGTCTTTTATTTTGGATAATCCATCATTCAAAACACCCGCAGAGTTTGGGTCAAGTTTTGGCAACTCATCAAGTAATAATAAAGCACCGCTATATGGCTTCCCGTTATTAGGATTTACCCCAAGACCTTTTTTACCATCTTCATCTAAATTACCAAAGGCTTGTGTCATACGACCTTCTTGATAACCTTCAATGGTTTGACCTCCAACAATTTGTAATTCTCCCGTGAATTGGTTACAGTTAAGTGTAATAAGTTTATAATTTAAGGCATCTGCTATTTGACCCGAAATATATGTTTTACCCGTTCCCGCACCTCCATATAAATAAACATTGTTACCCGCTTCTGCATCAGAAAGTATTACTTCAAATATTCTTCTAACCTTACCACCTTCTGTTTTAGCTTTTATATTTTGAAAGTTTACAAGAGTTACTGTTTGGCTTCTACCAATTAAATCAACAACGTCTTTTTGTAAGTTACTAATACCAAACTTGGTTGATTTTACTTCATCAGAAACAATATCTCTTACTTTATCGTCTTGTAACGTAACAGAGCCTACTGCTTTATCAAGTTGCGAACTTAATTTATTAATAAGAGTTGAAACCTCATCATCTGTTAAGTCGTCATCTAAATTCTCTAATGCAATTAACTTGTCAAGTTCTTCTTGGTAAGCATCTACCAATACGGGATTTGATTCGTTTGCTATTTTATCTTTTAATTCTTCTTTAGTTAAAGTCATTTTTTCGTTATTTAATATTTTCTATAAATTGTGAGCATATTTCTGCTTCGCTAATTAATGCTTTGTTAAGTTCTTTAATGGCTTTTTGATATTCTAAATTAAAAGTATCAAAAGCATTTGTTTTATTTAAACGCTCATCAAAAACAGTACTTTCTGTCATTAATTCATCAGATTTTTCAGTTGCAAAAAACTTAACTATAACCTTAAACTCTGATTCAATAAATAACCTAAATTTAGCTTCTACTTCATAGTTAAAGTCTTGAGGTTTAATATTTTCTTTACTATAAACAGTTATGTTGTAATAAAGTCTTTCTTTATCCATTCTACACAAGTAGTGAACAGTAACATATTTTAATTCTTCTATTAATAAATATTTAGTAAGTCCATCAACTTCCTCTTTAAAGCCATTGTTCAAGACCTTATTTAAGTCCATAAATAAAGGTTGGTACCCAAATTCTAAAAGTTCGTTTTCAACTTTTTCTTGTTGTTCACTTTCTCCTTCGCCTTCTCCTTGACCTTCGCCTTCGCCTTCTCCTTCTCCTTCTCCTTGACCTTGACCTTCTCCCTCTCCTTCTCCTTGACCTTCCCCTTCTCCTTGACCTTCCCCTTCTCCTTGACCTTCTCCTTGACCTTCTCCTTCTCCTTGACCTTCTCCTTGACCTTCTCCTTCTCCTTCTCCTTGACCTTGACCTTCTCCTTCGCCTTCTCCTTCTCCTTCTCCTTCTCCTTGACCTTGACCTTCGCTATCTTGTAAGTTAGGGTTGTCCAAAAAATCAATTATTGACCCATTAGGGTCATCTTCTCGACCTACTGCCGATTCAAAAGGTTGCATACCTTCAATGTCAATAGGGTCGATAACGGGTGTAAATGGCTCTCCACCATCGAACTCATCACTTGCTATCAAGGAAACTAATTGAGAATCTGTTGTTGCATTATCTAACCCCAAATCTCTCTTTAATGTTTCTTTTGATACATTTGGCAATGTTGAAACTAAAAGTTCGACATCTGAAACATCGTTAATTCCCGCAGACAATCCACTTTGACTTGTTATTCGTTCTAAAGTATTTAATATTCTTCCCATTTTTTTAAAAAATTATTCCTCCAACTTCAAGCCTACTATCATCGGTAAACTTACTGAAAGATGTGTTATTTGTAAATTTTATTTGATTAGAATTAAATGCAGTAAATGACAAAGAAGCATCTTCAAAACCCCTTCTTTGCGAATCGGGTATAAATTCATAAAAAGAAAAGCCATCATAAGGAGTATTGTTTTTTATAAACAAATTAAATTGTTGCCATTTTCTAATTACTACCCAAGAATAAACTTTTTCAGTTCTGTCTTTTAAGTCATTATAACCCTCTATTCTTGATAAATCCAATTCGTATTTGATTTCAAGATACTTTAAATAATCATTAAATGGTACTTTATCAATACCAAATGGTGTAAAATCTATCGGATTTTTTATATCTAAAAAACAAGAATAGACAAAAGTTCCCTTTATTGGATTATCTGATTTTATTTCAGCACTTTTAACACCCGCATCATCTGTACGTTCTTGCCACGATGTAGCAAAGAAATCAGCAAATCTTTTCTTTTTAGCAAAGTAATGTAAGTTGTTTTTAGCGTATGTTTCCCAACTAATAAATTTAGTATCAGTTCCGTGATAAACAACTAAAGGCTCTTTGGTTTCAGAATTAATTATTTTAGAAACCCCTTCGTAATTACCCGTTTCGTTTGCTACTTCCCAATCTCCAAACCAATTAATAAAACTTTCAGACCTAACTGCATCATATTCCTTTTTAGTTAATTCGGATTTTTCTCCACTTATTGATTTTCCTTTTCGTGGAGTTCTTTTTTCATTAACATCCCCAAATTCAACTGTTGTAGAGTTTATAAAGTTTTCTAAAAGATTTAAAAATGATGTATTGTTTAGTCGTATTTCATCTAAAGCTATCTCAAACTTTCTAATATCTCTTAAAGCAATTCCTTTTTGAATTTCAGATAAATACCTTTTTTTAATTTCATATCTTTTCCTTAATTCAGAAATCTTATTTACTAAAAATTTTTCTTCAAAAGATGGTTCTTTGGTTTCTACAACTTCTTTCTTAGGCTCTACTTCTAAATCTTCTTCTACAAAATTTACTCCCCTTCTATCATCGATTTCATTCAAAACTCCCTCAAGATAGCTTATTCTACCCTCCATTTTAATTCTAAAACGACCATCGTCTTTAAAAAGGTCTAAAATGTTTTCTTTTTCTTTTATAACCTTTTCAATTCCGTTTTTAATTACTTTATCAGTAATATATGGTTTTAGTTTTGGGTTATTTTCTTTTAAAGTTTCTAATTCAGTAACCTCTCTGCCAAAGTTTTCCTTCTCCTCTCCTCTTGCTCGGTATCTTAAAGAACCTCCGCTATCTATTCTAAATGGAGATATTGTTCCTTCTTTTATTATTATATTGTCATTTTTATATATATCCCAATTACCTAAAAGAGCATCTGCCACATAACCTTTTGCTATTAATTTTAAATCAGAATACTCGTTATAATCAACATCTCTTTCTTTTCCGATAAATTCCTTAACTACTGAACCTCCAACAAAAGATGAGCGTGGAACGGGAACATCAAGTAAATAATAAATTTGATTGGCAAGAAACTCATCGTAAGATTGACCCGAAGTTGCTCCTAATTTTAATACAAATTCTTTCCCTTTATATTCATATAGTTTTGCGCCCGTAGAACCACCTAAATCTTTTATAAATGTTGCTTCATCTAAATTATCGGGAAATTCGTCAGTTTGTAATTGACCGCCTTCCGCAAACTTATCTAAATTTTCAAGGTATTCTTTTCCAAGTTCCTCTCTTGCTTTGTCAAAAGATTTTGAATCATCATATTTAGATGTATTATCTGTTCCGCATTTATGACAAACGTACATATCATCTCCACCATCTTTTTCATCCCAAGACCAACTACAAGAACCACATTCAATAGTGCCACCTTTAGCATAAAACCGCCCAAAATGTTTTTCTATAA
>Ga0209192_10000329_pt1 | contig 51488 bp, 75 predicted proteins | sample ArcticOcean_MG_C_11_FD_187433 | JGI IMG/M metagenome (GOLD analysis project Ga0209192, IMG submission 187433) | Marine microbial communities from western Arctic Ocean - ArcticOcean_MG_CB2_154 (SPAdes) (version 2) | ecosystem: Environmental > Aquatic > Marine > Oceanic | place: Arctic Ocean... | reverse complement strand
TGAGCTGTTTACTGATCCAACTGGTGCAGGTATTAATACATCATTCCAACGAAATTTAATTAAAACATTAAGTGGTGACACAGGAACTTATCACGCAGGACTGCCAACTATACAAAGAGTAGCAAGAGGTGCCGGTGCTGATTATTCCACAAACTTTTTAACAGATCCAGGAATTGTGTTCTGGAACTTAACAAACTTGTTTGATACACACGTACAAAATGACATGGTGTGGTATTTAAACTCAACTGGTGATGGTTACGGAGACGGCGACATTGATGCACAAGAAGTTATTGAACACGTATTCCATACATTGCACATGCACGGTTTACCTGCAGATGATATAAAACTATACCAGTTCTTGGCAGCTGATTGGCAGACAGGAGATTTGTATGCAGCAATGGAAGAAGCATTTGACGCAGGCAAGTGGGATCCATCTGGTTACCAAGCAAGTCCAGATGATTGGAAAACAGATGCGGATGCATTTGAAGTAGCAGCAAAAGAATATTTGTTCTTATTAAACTTTGCTATGTTTGAATACACAGAATTATGGGATGGCGGAAGCCTTGCTCCAGAGTGGACAGACGACATGCGTACTCAAGCAGGCATATTAACAAATAACCCATTAGGTTATGCTTTCCACAACACATACATTGCTCCAGTTATTAGTAAGCCATCACTTGCTACTATTAGAAGCATATTCCAAGATGGCAATACACCGGCACAAGACAATCCGGCACTAGCAGGCGTATCAGGATATATTGTTGATGCGCAAGTAGGCGGATCTATTGCATGGGTTGTGCAAGATGTTGATTTGTACGAAACTATACCGAGTAGAGAAACAGGCGCATCTGGAGATTATGCTTATGTTTCTAGTTTACAACAGTTTTGGTATAAAGTTAACACACGCTGGTATAGATTAAACACAACACAAATACAAGGAATATTAGGAAATGATCATACACTAGTATCATCAAACACTGTTCCAAATCCTAACATAGATGACTTTTGGTTCAACACCAATAAAAGCAACAGCGGCTTAGATCTAGTATTAAAGTACTGGGACGAAGAAGTATTAGTTTGGAAACCATTAACATATACTGTAAGTAAAACTCCTCCTATATCGCCCGGCAATGATCAGATTTGGTTGCAAACCTTTGATGACACTTTTGATTTTGAAATAAAAGTATACAACGATAGCGAAAACACATGGGAAGTTATTGATGCCAAGTACGGAACAACTCCTCCTGATAGACTTAACATTGCTTACTTTATTTTAGACAGCAGTATTGTAAACTTTCAGTTACAAGCTATTGACAGTGATTTAAGAGCGGGACAAAAGTTAAGATACTTTATCGGTGACGACGACGGTGAACTTCCTCCTGGACTAACACTATCTGAAGATGGAAAAATATCAGGCATTGTCGATCCATTACTTTCATTGGATATTGCAGCAGCAGCTGGATACGATACAGGTGAGTTTGATACAGCACCGTTGGATTTAGTTGTAACTGACGACGACGGATATGATAGTTATTTTTACGATACTACATTCTACGGATTTAGCACACCAACAAGACGTCCAAGAAAACTAAATCGTAACTATACATTTAGAGTAACAGCAGAAGACGATACAAGTTTTAGCAAACGTGAGTTTAATATATATGTTGTCGGTGACGACTTCTTGCGTTCAGACAATACTATTATGAAAGCTGCTACAGGATTATTTACAGCAGACAACACATATCTACGCAAACCAGTATGGCTAACTTCAGGAAACTTAGGAGTCAAGAGAGCTGAAAACTATGTTACATTGTTCTTGGATGTATACGATCCAAACTCGTTGCTAGGCCAAATAAGTTATAATCAGCAGCCATTTAATGATGATGGTACACCGAGTATACTACCACCTGGATTAGTACTAGATGGATTAACTGGCGAACTTGCTGGAACAGTACCTTACATGCCAGCAGTTAGTAAAGAATACAAGTTTACAATCGAAGCACTAAGACAAGAAGTTGACAGCAACGACATAGTAGAAATAAATGCAGGAGTTTATGAAGATACTCTTACAGGAAAATCTGCACTAAAGATTAATAAACTTCCAATCAGCATGGCAGATGGCGTTGACGATTTACAAAGTCTTATTGAACAAGACATTGTCATTGACAACACAAGTTATACTGTAAGAAGCGTAGACGGCAGCAATGCCGAATACGACTTATTAAATCTTAGCAGAGATCTAGAGCCGAGTTATAAAGCTAAACCTATTAGAACAGCTCACAGCAATGCTATTGGACAAAACTATTTGTATATCCTAGATGACGGCGACGATAGAGCTGCTGCTTGGAAAAACAAAACACTTAACTATAGTGCGTCTGAAGCATATATTTTAGTTGACAACGGTACACTAAATGTTATAGGAACAACTATTTCACGCAAATGGCATAATATGGTAAGATATACTGTTGCAGCAGGCGACAGTGCTGGTAACTTAGATCTCAACTATGGTGTTGCAGAAGTAGCAGACACAGGTGACTATGCAGCTGACTTTGAAACATGGATGGCAGCTCAAGGCATTAACATGACATACATGTACAAAAGAGTGAGTGCTACTAATACAGAAATAGTATTTGATATTCCTAGAAACTCTGTAGTTGAGAATACTATAATGAATCAGAACTTGTTTCATACAGATGATAGTGTATATGGAAACTTAGAGATTACTCGCAGTCAGCAGTTCTTTAAAGTATTCTTGGATAATACATTACAGCGTACATTTAACTTGTCAAATATAGCAGATGAGAAATCAGGACCACAAATAACAATAGGTGCATTTAAAGATACATTGATTACAAAAAAGATTGGTGTTACTAATGTTGATACTATAAGCACTATAAAAACATTTAGTGTAAACATATTAGGCGAAGTTGATAGTACAGTAACTTGGACAACCAAACCAGACTTAGGAACGGTGCCTGCCAACAGAACTAGCTATTTGCAACTTGAAGCAGAAACTACACTAGCCGGAGGCAATCTAAGATACGACTTGGTTGGCGGAACGTTGCCTAATGGGTTGGCATTAAAACGTGATGGCGAAATAACAGGTAAACCTAATCAGTATACAACAGGCACAACATTAGGGTTAACTAGTATTGACAGTAGAACAACAACATTTGATAATAGTACTACATCAATAGATAGAAAATATACATTCAAAGTTATGGCGAGAGATTTGTTTGGGTACAGTGCTAATGTACAAGAGTTTACATTAACAGTTACTGATACTGATAGCAAAGTTTATTCCAATGTGTTTATTAAGCCATATTTAAAACTAACACAGCGTACAGTGTTTGAGGAGTTTATAAACGATTACACTATCTTTACACCCGAAAGTATCTATCGTCCATACGACGAAAACTTTGGACTACAAAAAGATTTGAGAACATTGGTATATGCAGGCATTGAATCTAAAACAATAGCAAACTTTGTTGCAAGTACAGCACTAAACCACAGACGCAAACGTTTTCTGTTTGGTGAACTAAAAAGTGCAGTTGCTAAAAAAGAAGGTACCAATGATGTACTTTATGAAGTTGTATATGTAGAAATAAAAGATCCTCAACAGTCTACTAAAGGAAATACAGCATTAACAGTAACGGCGCAAAATGCACAGCACTTAAAAGTTAACCAAGTTAAGTTAGAACTCAAAGACGACGAGTCGGCGGCAGAAGCAGGAACAGAAATCTTTAATATAACAGTGCGTGAAGGTGAAGCAGCAAGAGTTGGCACCACAGGCGGCAATATAAGTATTACTACCAGAGCAGGTGACATACAAGTGTCTGCACCTGGACAACTAGATATATTGCTAAGAAGTGCTCTAGTAATAGCTGTTAGAAGTAGTTCTACTACAACAAATACCAGCGGCAGGCCATTTAGATTTAGGCCAAAGACAAATGTATTAACAGTTGATAGTATGGGTGTTCGAACAAGTCAGACACGCAATGTACAACGTTTTATTAGTAACATTGGCAATATGAGAAAACGTATCACAGATATTGGTGCTAATGATAGACAGTTTTTACCATTATGGATGAGAAGCAGTCAGGTAACTACAGGACAAGAACTTGATTATATAACAGCTATGCCACTGTGTTACTGTAAGCCAGGAACAAGTGCAAGTATTATTGAGAATATCGAAAATGCAAACTTTGATTTTAGACAACTTGACTACGATATTGATAGATATATTGTAGACAGAACAGAAAACAATCAAAACGAACAGTTCATACTTTTCAATGATTACAAGCTAAATGTATAAATATTATTAACAAAGGAACAGAAAAATGGCAAGTAATATTGTAGCAGATACAATCGACGACACTTATCCAGTTGCAGGACAGGATAACAACAGTCAGGGGTTTAGAGATAACTTCAACATTATAAAAACAAACTTCACCGCAGCAAAGAGTGAAATCGAAACCTTGCAGAATAATACTGCTAAAACAAATGCAGATAACGTATTTTTTGAAAATACACTATCTCGTTATGTTAAAAACCAAGAAACTTCGTCACACGTCGATGGATTGAGCGGTGTTAGTAGCAGTGCTGATTTAAGTTTTGCTGGTGCCCATTACTTTACAGTTAAAGCACAAAATGACATTACTCTAACATTAACAGGTTGGCCAACTAATAATGCATATGGCGAAATGTTTATTCAGGTATACGGCGACGGTATATCAAACAGAACAATAACATTTGCAGGCAAATACAGCTCGGGTATTTCAAGTACAATGAGAGTAGACGCAAGTGCAGAGTTTGGTGGTGCGGCAGCTATTACAACAAACACAGTAACAACACGCAGTCATGTTGTTAAAGCATTTACATACGACAATGGTGCAACTGTTTTCTTGCAATACCTAGGAACATTCTCGGCTACTGCATGATACATCCACATGATAAAAACTTAGCAGAATACACAACTATGCAACTTGAGCAACGCTTGCTCAAGTTAAACAGCCTGTATTTTGGAACGCAGAACCAAGACTTGCACGAGCAAATGATTTTGCTAATAGACAGCTACAAACTGGAACTAGAATCACGTTATGCTGCTGCTAAAATAAAACAGCAGCAACAAGGCGATAATTCACTTGACGATTTAATCAAAGTAAGTTAAACTTACTATATGCTTATAAAAACAGATGAACTCGGTATCCCACGATTTAGTAATAAAGACTTAGTTGACATGATCTACAGTGGACATGTCGACAAGTGCCATGTTGTATTGTGTGATCCAAGTGATAACATTGATAAGTTTAACGCAGCAATGCGTGAACAATACCTACCTGAACTTACAACATATATTCCGCTAGATGTAGACCAAAAAGACTTTGACAATGCGTTACAGTCAGAATGGTTTATGCCTGATGAATATAAGAATATAAATGTATACGAGTATGTATTAGGTAAAGCACATGTACCTTGCGAGCAACCTGTACAAGATCGTATATGGGAAGAACTGCAAGCATTTTACGAACGTGATATGCACAACTTATTGCGTTATATGATTTACCTTGTAGATTTTATGCGTGAGAACAACATTGTTTGGGGCGTAGGTAGAGGTAGCAGTGTAGCAAGTTATGTACTATACTTGATAGGTGTACACAGAATTGATAGTATAAAATATGATTTAGATTGGCAAGAGTTTTTAAGATGAATATCTACCTTGTTCAAGCAAGTGATAATCATGGACCAAATAAGTTTTTACCACTTGCAATAGCATATCAATGGTGCTATGGTAAAAATGATAACTGGACATTAAAAGATGTTATTATTGAAAAACCACTAGACTATTGTTTTGACAACCCACAAATAGTAGCAATGAGTTGCTATGTATGGAACTGGGAATACAATAAAGTATTAGCACAAACTATTAAACAAACATATCCGCAATGTATAATAGTTGTCGGCGGCCCACAAGTAACCAAACATGATAAAGATTTTTTTAACAAACACCCTTATTTTGATGTAGCAGTACATGGTGAAGGCGAGCAAGCATTTAAAGAAATACTCAATCGTCCGCTAGGAGCATACGATAATATTCTGCATGTACAAACACCGACACATATGCCTAATGCAGCACAACGTCTGCGTAGTTTAAAAGATATACCATCGCCAATATTGGAAGGGTTTTATGAACCTATTATGGCAAAGTATCCCAAAGACACTATGTGGCAAGTAACTTGGGAAAGTTTACGGGGTTGTCCATATCATTGTAGTTTTTGTGACATTGGTGAAAGCTATTGGAATAAACTAACATTGTTTGATACAGAACGTTGTAAAGCAGAAATCGAGTGGATGGGTAAAAATCGCATCGAGTATGTAAGTGTATGCGATAGCAACTGGGGATTGTTAGAACGTGACAAAGAACTAACTGATTGCGTGTTAAAGACAAAAGAAAAATATGGATACCCTATGTGGTTTGACGCCACATGGAGTAAAAACAACATCGAACGTAACTTTGAAATAGCAATGCAAAATCAAAACTCTAGCACAAATATTTTTAAAGGTATTACTGTTGCACTACAAAGTTTTAATGATACTACACTAGAATCAATTGATAGATTTAATCTAGACTTTGAAAAGTTTAAAACTTATTTTACAAAATACAAAGAAAATAATATTCCTACCTACAGCGAATTGATATGGCCGTTACCTAATGAAACATACAATAGTTTAAAACAAGGTATACAACAGTTGATTGATATGGGACAGGATAACTATCTAATGATACATCCACTTGTTGTAACTGATAACTCTCCTATGGGTAATAAAGCATATCAAAAACAACACGGGCTCGATGTTCGTAGTATACCACTCGATACTGTTTATTTAGGTGCAACAGATGATTATATTATGGAATATACAGATGCAGTATACAGTACAAGTACAGCCAATCACGATACTGTAATTGAAGGACATATGTATGCTTGGCTTACTATACTAATGTATTATTACGGCTGGGGACATTATATTGCAAAATATATGCGTAAGCAAGGCGTATTAGAAACAGAATTATTTGAAGATTTGTTGCAATGGATTAAAGAAAATACCCAAACATTATTATACAAGGAGTACAGCGAAACAAAACAATCGTTATATAATGTTTATAATAATAATAAATTATGGGGCAGACAAGTATTAGGCAACAATGATATATTTTGGGAGTACAAAGGTGCAAGTAGTATTGTACTACATAATAATGTAACACGTTTAGAAAATGAACTTATAAAGTTTATGAATGAAAAGACTGATGTAGCACCTTGGAAAGTTAAAAGCATTGTACAACTTGGGTTATTAATGTGCCGTTCGCGAGATCTAAAATATCCTATACAAACTAAAACAACTCGTGATGTAGCGTATGATATGTTAAATATAGATAGTGATACTATTATAATTGATCACGAAGACAACAATATTGCAGACAATCAATGGTATAATAAAGCATATCACTGGAATCGTAAAAGTGGATATTGGAAATGTACTGCATCAAAAACTAAAAAACCACTTGACATATATCATAAGTAATAATAATATAAGGAGAAACTAATGGCATCAAGACAAAAAAGCCGTAAGACATATAGAAGTATGCAAGGCAAAGTTGTAGACTTAGATATGCTAATCAAAAGAAATGAATTAACTCCGGCAGTTGGTAATGCTAGAGTTAATGCTAGAGGCGATGAACTCGGCCCAGGTGGCAAGATTATTCGTAAAAGAGAAGAAGTTGTAAAAGAATATTACAGCAGCGGCAGTGAACCAGTGCAACATGAAAGTGCTGCAAAGGTAGAAGGACTATCACAAGCTGAAGTAGAGGAACTAATGTCACTTGACGAAGAAGTGATTCCAGCAAAGCCCAAGGCAACAGTACAGACACGACAGACTACACAACCAAAGTCTCAACCAGTTGAAGACAAATGGATTGAAGACGACAACGGAAACTTCATACAAAAAGGTGAATAATGGCTTTAAACTTAAACACGATTAATGGAAAACTTAAACCTATTAGAAATAGAGTTATTGTAAGTAATATGTTTTTTGGAGAACAAAAAACAGCAAGTGGACTTATTGTCAGCGACGATAATGGTTCAACACGTGGCATCTATCCACGATGGGGTCAAATACATGCAATAGGCCCTGAAAACAAAGACGACTATAAAATCGGTGCCTGGATACTGATTGAACACGGTCGATGGACTCGTTCTGTAAAAATCAACGAGGGCGAAGGAGAGATTGAACTGCGCATGGTTGAAGCAGAGAGTATTTTAGGATATTCAGAAGAAAAACCAAAACAAGCAGTAACAATTGGTAAGGAATACAACGATGGCGATCACGCAACAATCGCACCAGAAGCATTTGGAGCAGGCGCATAATGACAAATGTATTTAAAGACATTGAAACATTCGGAACAGCATGTGATCAGCCAGCAAGCCCTGAAAACTACAAAATGTATCTTAGTCTCATTGACGAAGAATTTGGAGAGCTGGTAGATGCAGTAGCAGCAGATGATAAAGTAGAACAACTCGATGCACTAGTTGATATCCTAGTTGTTACTATTGGTGCTATTCGAGCAGCAGGTTGGAATGGCGAAGCAGCCTGGAAAGAAGTAATGGATACTAACTTTGCAAAGATCAATCCAGACACAGGCAAAGTACGCAAGCGTGAAGACGGCAAGGTGTTGAAGCCAGAAGGCTGGAAGGCACCAGAACTAGCACAGTTTGTATCATAAATACAACTAGAGGAGACTGCCGTGAACAAGACAGATATTAAAAAAGCAATCATTAGAAGTCAGCATTGTCAGCGAAACTGGGATTTAAGTAAAGATATACCTAGTGAAGACATTGAAATGATTAAAACGGCAGTTACCAATTGTCCTAGCAAACAAAATGTAGCTTATTATAAAGTTATATTTGTTACTGATAGGGACAAAATTGAAAAAATCTACAAAACTACAAATGGATTTGTTAGTAACTTTGTAACCAATGAAACAGTTACAAACAGTCAAGTACTAGCAAATCTATTACTAGTTATTGCAGACTCCGATGTCGAACCAAAAGAAAATGTATATGGTGATATTTTCATACCAAGTAGCAAGTTAGAAACACCAGAAGATTTATTAAAAGACAAACACATGGCTGTTGGCATTGCTGCTGGATATGCTAATATAACAGCAAGTATGTTAGGATATAGTACAGGTTGTTGTGCGTGTTTTGATCCTGCACAGGTTGCAGAAATACTTGATATTGACACGCATGTACATTTGCTAATGGGCATTGGTTTCAAAGACGAAACTCGTCCAAGACGTGAGCACCACGCTGAAGACTTTGTATTCCCTACTAAGAAAAAACAAAAAATATCAGTCGAACAAAAATAGTTTTTAACTTATGTTAAACGGCAGAACTCTTAAAAATGGAAAAATCTTAGTACATGCACTACAATGGTATATTAGTCATAGTTGTAACTTAACATGTAATAACTGTAGTAACTTTAATAACTTTGCTATTAAAGGCAATCATACATTTGACAATTATAAACTCCAAGCACAACAATGGGCTGAAAAATTACATGTAAATGATTTTTGTATTATTGGTGGAGAACCCTTTGTAAACAACGATCTTGACAACTGGCTAATGGGTATGCGTAAGTTATTTGATGCAAAAGATTTTAAGGTTGTTACAAACGGATCTCTGCTACACAAATACGAAAAACAAATACCAAAATGGTTAGACAATAATATAGCTATAGAAATAAGTTTTCATGATGAAAAACACATCAATCCAGCGTTTGAAGTAATAGATAGAGTACTTGATAAAAAATACGAACGTTATAAAGTAACAACGCCAAATATGATCAAAGGTGTTGCAACGCATATAGGTTGCGAATACAAAGAAGCATTGTTAATCAAAGACGACTGGCCTGCTTTTATTATAAACTATAAAATGGATTTTATGCCTTGGGGTGTAAAGGAAATAAAAGACGGAGTGTTCCGATTCCACGATAGCGATAGGGAAGCTGCACACGATGCTTGTTGGCACAATGACTGCCCGTACATTTACGAAGGTAACATGTGGAAATGTGGAACAGTGGTAGGTGCTCAAGCATTTGTAGATAGATATAATGTGCAGCAAGAAGATAAAGAGTTATACAAAAGTTATAGACCTATTAACCCGTTATCAAACAATCTTGCACAACAAATACAAGGGTTGTCACATAGTATAGAACAATGCAAACTATGCCCTATTAATACTGGAAAAAAAGAAGAGATTCTACTTGACATCAAGAAGATTCTGCCGTAGTATAAACTATAACAACAAAATAGGAATATGTTGAATGGTCAAAGTACGTAATGATTACACAGTAGTTGAAACTATTGATAAGAATCTAAACCCAAAATGGAAAGTACTAGTAGCAAGAAGCATTGTAGTTACTACGTGTAATTCTTTAAAAGAAGCACAAACTATAGCAGCTAAACTTAATGCAGATCCGTTTGCACTCGATCGGGGAAATACTCGGGCAGATAGAGTAGCATCATATAATAAAGATCATTAAGGAGTAATAACATGCCAACACACGCAATGATTGACTTAGAAACATTAGATGTAACTCCACAAGCTACTGTACTTACTGTCGGCGGCGTAAAGTTTGATCCAACATCAGATGCCGAGCCGCACAGTGAGTTTTATTACAAACTTGATATTGATTCGCAAGATCGTAGTGTAAATGACAGCACTATTGCATGGTGGGGAACACAGGATCCTAAAGTGCAAGAAGAAGCATTTGGCACCGAAGGCCGTGTACATACAGATGTGTTCTTAAATAGCTTGCCAAAGTGGATGGTAGGAGTTGATGTACTGTGGGGACACGGTTACGGATTTGATGTTACTATTATGGAAGATATGCTGCGGCAAAGCGGAAAGCCTATTCCGTGGCAGTTTTGGCAAGTACGTGATAGTCGTACACTATTTGCATGTATGAAGGTAGATCCACGTAAATCAATGCAGTCAGATCTACATAACGCTCTTGCAGATTCATACTTCCAAGCAAAAGGTGTGCAAATGGCATATAAGGAGTTAAACCTTGCAAAATAGTCCTATTAACAAACTTCAGCAGTTAATGATTATTACTGCTGAAGAGTGCGGAGAGCTTACACAACGATGCTCAAAGATTGTTCGTAAGTATTCTACCGCAGATCAAATTCAAGAAGACCAACGTGTTAAACTGTTAGATGAAGCAGGCGATGTACTTTGTATGATCGAGCTAATGGTAGAACATGGTATCTTAACAAACGAAGAGCTAGGCACTAGAGTAAATGTAAAACGTGATAAACTAAAGACATGGAGTGATTTAATTGGATAATAAAATAAAAGTACGTATGTCTGAATTAATCAGACCTATTGATGAAGCTATTATGATGTGCGATAGTCGTGAAGAAATACTAATGTTAGCATCACTGATGCTTGTTAGATTAAAAGATATCTATGATACTCAAATAGGCGAAGAAGGTAGAAAAATTATGTTTGGAGACTTTGCGTGAGTAACGTAATAGAATTTAAACCAAAAGAGGATGTCTTTATCCTAAGCTTCATTATGCCTAATCCCACACAAATGAATAAAACCGGTGATGAGAATATCACACTAGAAGCTAAAGACGGAAAAGGCCATGCTTGGATCGTAGCTAAGAATAAAACCGAAGCCAAGAAAAAACTAAATGCTATGATTACTAATATCACCGAGTGGCTAGATGATTAATACACATGGCTTTGAAAAAGAAGAAAATGAGCATGACGTAAATGATAAGATTTATCCTGAGTTATCTCCTATGCTTAATCCTACTGGTATGGTTCGCATATTACGAAATCGTGCGGGTGATATTTACAAATTTGCCTGTTTAGATTCTTTTGAGTGGGAAGTATCTCTTTATATAGAAGAATTAGAAAAGCAAATAGAAGAATTAGAAAGGCAATTAGCTGAAAAATGAAATATATTATAGATATCGACGGTACTATTTGTAAAGAAGTTATTTTACCTAATGGTAAAAAAGACTATGCTAATCATATTCCGATGCCAGAGCGTATTGCAAAAGTAAATGCATTGTATGATGCAGGACACATTATCAAGTATATGACTGCTCGTGGCTGTGTTAGTGGCATTGATTATTATCAACTAACAAGAGATCAACTAGTAAACTGGGGTGCAAAGCATCACGAATTAAGCGTAGGCGAGAAAGAAAACTACGACATCTGGATTGATGATAAAGCGTTTTGGAGTGAAAACTTCTTCCGCAGGACCGGCGAGAGTTATGAGTAGATTTATTGCAGCAATGGATCACAGTGGTGGTTCAACCGGTGGCGTATTGGAACGCTACGGACAATCGTACACAGAAGCAGACAAGATGGAGAAAGTTCATGCTATGCGTTTACGAATGGTCAACAGTCCTGACTTCAACGACAAAAACATCTGGGGAGCAATCCTCTACCAAGACACAGTTACACGTGGAATGGTTAACATCTTGGATGAAATGGGTATTGAATCGTTTCTAAAGATTGACAGTGGTTGTAACGAAGATGGAACACTTAAACAGTTTCCAGTAAAGCAGATGTTAGAGTTTGCAACACAGACTGATGCAAATGGTGCTAGTATCGGTGCTAAAATATACGGTACAAAAATGCGTAGTATTGTTAAACACACTAGTATGGTTGAACCAGTGCTTAAACAGCAGTTTACACTAGCACGGACTATTATGGAATACGGACTTGTGCCTATCATTGAGCCAGAGGTGCCTATTGACCATCCTGACAAAGAACTGATCGAACAAGAGTTATACGAACTATTAGAAAAGTTCTTAAACGGTTTAAAATTTAAAGTTATTCTTAAACTAACACCTCCAGAAGTACCTAACTTGTATCACAACTTAACAGTTAATCCTAACGTAGAAAAAGTTGTTTTCCTTAGTGGTGGATACAGTACAGCAGAAGCTTGTAATAAACTTGGACTCAATGATAATGTAAGTGCAAGTTTCAGTAGAGCATTAAGTGAAAACTTATTTTACAACCAGTTTGATGTTGACTTTGATTCACAACTAAGTTATAATATTAATATGATAACAAAGGCAAGCGAATGAAAGAACTATGGGTAGAAAAGTATCGTCCAAAGACGGTAGAAGGATATGTGTTTCGAGATGATGCACAACGGAAACAAGTAGCAACTTGGATTAATGACAAAAGCATTCCACATTTGTTGTTTAGTGGCAATGCAGGCATTGGCAAAACTACTCTTGCCAAACTATTGTTTAACGAACTAGATCTTAATCCTCTAGACATTCTAGAAATTAACGCAAGTCGTACTAACGGAGTCGACGAGGTGCGAAATAAAATTGTTTCATTTGTACAAATGATTCCGTTTGGCGACTTTAAAGTTGTACTGCTTGACGAGGCTGATTATTTGTCGCCTAACGCACAAGCGGCATTGCGTGGAGTAATGGAAGAATATCATACAACGGCACGGTTTATTCTTACTTGTAACTATCCCAATAGAATTATTCCGGCGATTCATAGTAGAACACAAGGGTTTCATATTGCTAAGATTGACCAAACAGAGTTTACAGCACGAGTTGCAACTATTCTTATTACAGAAGGCATTACTCCGGATTTAGACACACTTGACACTTATGTAAAAGCAACCTATCCAGACTTGCGCAAATGCATTAACATGATTCAGCAGAATATAGTCGATAACAATCTTGTTAAACCTAGTGAAGGCGACAGCGGTGCTGCTGACTGGAAACTTGAAATGGTTGAACTATTTAAAGCACGTAAGATTAGCGAAGCACGTAAGTTGCTTTGTGGTAAAGTACGTGCTGAAGAAATGGAAGAAATCTATCGCTGGTTGTACGACAATATTGAACTATTCGGAAGTGAAGATAAACAAGATGCAGCAGTGCTAACTATTAAGCAAGGGTTAGTAGATCATACATTAGTTGTAGATCCAGAGATTAATCTTGCAGCAACACTTATTCGATTAGGAGCACTATGACTTATATCGTAAATGATTCATGTATTAAATGCAAACACATGGACTGCGTCGAAGTATGTCCAGTAGACTGTTTTTACGAAGGTGAAAATATGTTGGTAATCAATCCAACAGAATGTATTGACTGTGGAGTATGCGAACCAGAGTGTCCAGCAGATGCTATTCTTCCTGATACTGCGGCCGGTGCAAAAGATTGGGTAGACTTTAATCAAAAGTATTCAGACTTGTGGCCTGTGATTACACAAATGCGGCCACAAGACACTCCGGCAGATGCAGAAGAATGGCACGGAGTTGCTGATAAAATGAAATATTTCTCAGAAGAACCAGGAAAAGGAGATTAAATGTTTAGTAAACAATGTAAAGCACACTTAGAAGAAATCAAACTAGGGCCTATTGCCCATTTGATTAGAGCATGGAAAATTGGATTTACATTCCTATTATTGTTTCCTGTAATGATTATTCACGGCCTTGTTCCAAGGTGGTTTACAACAACCGCAACAGACTATATGTCTAAACTAATGAATATTAAATCCAATGAACTTAAACAAAAATCTAATAAATGATATTGTGCGTATTGATGTGTTGAAGGAAGAAGCAGCATATTATCGTACACTATTTCAAGACCACAATACTGGACATATACGAACTGCTGTAAACTTTATAGAAGATCGTATTGCAAATTTAGAAGGAAAGAAAAAGGATTGGCCATTTGATTAGAGCAATTTTAGCATGTGACGAAGAATGGGGTATTGGTAAGAACGGCGATATGCCGTGGCCGCATAACCGTGCAGACCTACAATGGTTTAAGAAAATGACTGTTGGGCAGGCAATTGTTATGGGCCGTAACACTTGGAATAGTTTGCCTGTTAGGCCGTTGCCAGGGCGACAAAACATAGTTGTAAGTACTACAGAAGTAGAAGGTGCAACACATACATTCGGCGAAGGCTTTAAAGGTCGTATTGTAGATTTAAACTTTGAATTTCCTGTCTGGATTATTGGTGGTGGACAGTTGATTGAACACTGTTTAGATATTATTGACGAGCTATGGCTTAGCCGTATTGAAGGCGAATACGACTGCGATGTTAAACTTCCAGGTACTAAGATTTTAGAGCAGTTTGAACTCGATAGTGTAAGCCCGCAGACTGACATTTATGTTGAGAAATGGGTTAAGCGATGAATAAACGTTTTACAGAACTTGCTAAACAAGCAGGACTACAGCAAACTAAATGGGCAGATGCCGATACTGAAGATGAACGTGTGCGTATTTGGCAAGAGTCGCTGAACAATCCAGGATCGTTGGAAAAGTTTGCTGAATTGCTTGTTAAAGAATGTGCAGAAACTATTAATGACGGAACAAATCCTTCAATATTTTATCAAACCTTAATGCTAAGACATTTTGGAGTTGAAGAATGAAGCAATATTTAGAAGCCCTTGAATATATTTTAGAACACGGCAAGGATCGTGGTGACAGAACAGGTGTAGGCACACGTGGCGTATTTGGTTATCAAATGCGTTTTGATTTGCGTAACGAGTTTCCTGCTGTTACTACAAAGAAACTTGCATGGCGTAGTGTTGTAAGTGAGCTACTATGGTTCCTAGAAGGTAGTACAGACGAACGTAGACTTGCTGAAATACATTACGGCGAGTCACGTGAAAACTTAGTGGGTAAAAATACTATTTGGACTGCAAATGCAGACAAGCAAGCACGTGATTTAGGCTATACAAATACTGATACTATAAAAGACTTAGGTCCTGTTTATGGGCATCAGTGGCGCACCTGGGATGCACAGTTAGGACACGTTGATCAGATTGCACAAGTATTAGAAGGTCTTAAACTCGATCCTGATAGCAGGCGCCATATTGTAAGTGCCTGGAACGCTGATCGTGTACCTGTAATGGCATTGCCACCTTGTCATACTATGTTCCAGTTTTATGTACAAGACGGAGAACTTAGTTGTCAGTTGTATCAACGCAGTGCTGATATGTTCCTAGGTGTGCCTTTTAATATTGCCAGCTACAGTTTGCTGGTACATATGTTTGCCAAACTGCTAGAGTTGAAAGTCGGCGACTTTGTTTGGACTGGTGGCGACTGCCATATCTATCAAAATCATTTTGAACAAGTTAAAGAGCAGATTACTCGCAAGCCACACGCAGGGCCACAGTTGTTGATGCCGGAGTTTGATGATTTAAAAAGTTTGATTGCTACAAGTCCATTTGATTATAAACTAATCAACTATTCACCAATGGAATCTATCAAGGCACCTATGGCTGTATAATGCCACCAGCAAATGAAACATCGTGGCGGTGGGTAGAAAAGTTTGCATGGCTTCCGACTCGTAGCAGCTGGAGTAAAAAGCGTATTTGGCTTAAAACATACTGGCACGGCTCTCGATATTATGATTCAATGGGCAGGCCGCCCATTAAGTTTAGTGAATGGACACTAATCTACACAGACCAAGAATATGTATTAATGTTGTTAAGAGAAAGTGGGAAGCAATAATAACTTGCTCCCCACTTTTTAGTTATTCGTCTCCGTAAATTTCAAGGACTTCCCTGACTGCATCGTGTCGTTCGATGTCGCCTTTGTGGAATCTAACAGTACTAATGCGAGACGACGAACTGTTTTCTAAATGATTTACAAAATCAATTAATCCGTTATCTTTGAGTCTGTCTGCTTGCGCCAAGTCACCAGTTACAACCATTTTACTGTTAGTACCAATACGTGTTAATAACATTTTCATTTGGTTTGGTGTTGCGTTTTGCATTTCGTCTGCAATGATAAAACTATCTTTAAAAGTTCTGCCGCGCATGTATGCTAGTGGAGATATTTCAATAACTCCTTCTTTGATCATATTTTCAATTTCATTTGCATAGAAATGTTCTCTAAATACATCAAATATAGGTCTTGTCCATGGTGCCATTTTTTCTTCTAATGTACCTGGCAAAAATCCTAAATCTTCATCTGCACTCACTGCTGGACGAGTAACAACAATGCGTTCAACTTCGCCTTCAAGAAATGCTTTAACAGCAGCTTGGCAGGCAAGAAGTGTTTTTCCTGTTCCTGCTGGACCAATACCAAAAACTATGTTTTTATCCGTATCCAGTAGGTCAAGTACGTAGTCTTCTTGACTGCGATTTCTTGGAAGTATGTCAACATTGCGTTGTTTTTTTGGAAGAAAAGTGTTTAGTTTAACAACATTGCTGCCGCTGTTGTTCATTTTATTAGACGTCTTAATGTGTGCTTGTCGTTTGTTAGACTTAGCTTTACCCATGTAGTCCTCCTATGAGTTTAGACAGGGTGGATTGGTCCGTTTACAGGACATCTACCTGCACTCGTATTTACTCTTTTTAAAATCATATTATATACGTAGTGAATTATTTTTGTGTCTGTGCTATAGGTGATAAATAGTTGTATAAAGCGAGGACGACAATGCCTAATATATTAGATACACTTGATGTGATAGAAAACCTTAGTTCTATCTTCGAAAACGACAAAGCGTTTTCAATTCTTAAAGACTTTGAAAGAGTTATTGATGAGCTTGGGCTATACGTATACGACAACTGGGACGAAGGCGAGTTAGCTGCTGGTCCTGAAGTTGATCGTCATTGGGTTAAATGTACATTTTTATGGCCACATAAAAACATGCCAGACCCGGCAGGCGGCAAACGTCTGTTAGATTACGATTGTAAAGTGCAATACGAAAAATCGCATATTATTAAACCTCGCCAGATTATTAAACCAAGCGATATTCGCCCTGGAACTAAAAAAGGCAAGCTAGATAAAATACCTGTTTGGTTAGTACATATTACTATGCCTAAAAAGTTGATTGTTAGTATTTACGGCGGAGCAGTAGAGGACATTGATTTACCAGAAGTTAGCGGCGGCGGAGCACCTGCACCAGCAGCTGGAGCAATGCCAATGGCTGCTCCTGTTCCAGCAGCGCCAGCAGCGCCTATGGGTGCAGAACCGGCAGCTGGAGGAACAGTATAATGGGACTACGAGCTAATGATTTACATGACTTGGTAAAACCGGTTTTTGAAGTTGACAGTTACCAAAGTAAAATGGGATCCGACGAAGAGATTGTTGTTGTAAGTTTCAGTGTAATGGACGAACAAGCATCAAAAGATCTAGTTGACTTTATCGAAAAAGGTTACGGGTTTGTGCTGGACGCAGATCACTCACCAGGTGAGATTGAAAACGGTGCTTATAAAGTATTTGTCGAAATGGAAAGAAATAAATCTGTTTCAAGGAATATAGTAGAACTAATTGACGGAGTAGGCAAACTAGCCGAGATTGATAGTTTTAGATTTCGTTATCATAAAAGTTTTACCAGCTACGATGCAAGTAATATTAACCTAAGCGAAATGATTCCAGCAGATGCAACATCATACGACAATACAGTTGTACAAGAATCTAGTATGAATCACTTCAAAGACTTTTTTAGTAAGAGCTTTATGGAAAACATTGAAATATTCGGCGATGATTTAATTCTTAAAAAACCGTTTGGCGATGCAATTGGACTTACTATCAAAGACTTTAATACGTCAGCTCATATTAACGAAAACTTACAAGATAAGATTAATATGAACGATTATGCAGAAATAATATTTTTAACTAAATACCTTGGTGATTATAATGTTACTAAGTTTGGTGCAAAAACACTAACTTTAGAAAACAAAGGACACACTCTTGTCGTTGAAAGACTTTAACATACATCACTGCAACAACTGCGGACGCCCGTCACACTGCGGACTTCCAGCATATCAAGACTTACAAAACTACGACGAGCCGCCAACAACAACAAAAATATGCGATCATTGCAGATGCGGCCGCTGCTCTAACACAGAGGATAGAAAATAATGAGCTTTGAACTAAAAAAAGAACACTTGGCAGCATTGATTCCAGGTAACAAAGATGTTGATGCTTGGCATGCAGCATTAGTAGATGTACTACCTAAATACGGTATTAATACAGAAAGACGCATGGCGCACTTTATTAGCCAATGTGCTCATGAATCAAACAACTTCCGTAGTTTAGAAGAAAACTTAAACTACAGTGAAAAGTCATTGTTAGCAGTGTTTGGTCGTTACTTTGGTGCTGCGCCAAAAGCTAATGCAGCAGAATATGCACGTAACCCAGAAAAGATTGCAAACCGTGTTTACTTTGACAAGTATCGTAAGTACAAGATGGGCAATACAAACGAAGGTGACGGTTGGTTGTTCCGCGGACGTGGTCTAAAGCAACTTACTGGACGTGAAAACTACACAGGCTTTGGCAAAAGTGTAAACATGTCAGCAGAACAAGCCGCAGCATATGTAGCAACACCTGCTGGCGCAGTTGAGTCGGCTTGCTGGTTCTGGAATGCAAAGAAACTTAACAATATTGCAGACACAGATGATGTTACAAAGATGACTAAGATTATCAACGGTGGTAATATTGGTCTTGCTGATCGCCAATCACGTTATGCTAAAGCTATGCAAGTGTTTGGTAATCCAGTAAGCATTGCAGAAGCAAATGATAACGATGATAATGACATGGACGTAAGCGACATTGGTACATTACGCAAAGGTTCTAAAGGCGACGGCGTTAAAATGATGCAAGAAGCCCTAGGTATTGGTGCTGACGGTGCATTTGGTCCGGGTACAGAACGTGCGTTAAAAGCATGGCAAACTGCTAACGGATTAACAGCAGACGGTATTGCCGGACCAATGACATTAGAGAAACTACTAGGATAAAATATGTTTAGTGCTATTAAAATTGCAATGGTAATGACTGTAATCGCTACTGCGGGTATGGGATATTTATATGTACAAAGATTACAAAGCAACTTGGAAATAGCACGAGCAAATGTTGCAAAAATGGAAGTAGCAGTACAAATTAGCGAAGCTAGTATTGCTACTTTACAATCGGATATAGTTCGTAATGCAGCACTTAATGCAACATTACAATCTGAACTACAACGAGCAGAGGCGTACGGGGATGAGCTACGTGCTACTCTAAATAAACACAATCTAACATACTTGGCACTACAAAAACCAGGATTAATTGAAAATAGGATGCAAAATGCAACTGATACGTTATGGGATGATCTCGGCACTATTACTGACCCTAATGGGGTGCAGCAGCCTGAGACAGGAACCACAGATACAAGTAGTAACTAATACTGTAAGAACTACAGTACCTATTGTTGCCCGTCCCAAGGGTGTGCAACTCAATGACATTAAGATCTATGTTGTTACTGCCGAAAATGTTGACGAATTTGTTGCAGACTTTACAGCAAAGAATGGCGAACTTGTGTACATTGCTATCAGTGTTAAAGACTACGAAAATCTTAGTTTAAATATTGCAGAACTAAGACGTTATATTGAACAGCAAAAACAAGTTATAGTTTACTATGAAGAAGCTGTCAATCCGGAAGATGTTGTATCAGACGCTTCGCAATAATAAGCCTATTTTTAATAGTAAGTTGTACAGTTTTACCGAGTGCAGATACTCCAATGGCTGCTGAAGATTATATAGGGCTGTCTGAATGGCGCAATCGTGCTGAGTTAAAAGAGTTAATGGGGGTTGATCCTGCACGTACTGAATGGTGTGCAGCCTTTGTTAATGCTATACTTGAAATAGAAGGTTCTCCAAATCTATACGATATAGGGTCAAGTACACCGTTACTGGCCAGAAGCTTTTTAACATGGGGTACAGAGGTATTACCTGAAGATATACAAAAAGGCGATCTAGTAATATTTCCAAGAGGAAATCAAGGATGGCAAGGTCACGTAGGATTTTACTATGGAACAACTGCTGAAGGTAAATGGGTTATACTTGGCGGCAATCAACAAAATGCAGTAAGATACGACTTATACAATCCTAATCGAGCAATAGGTATAAGACGTTGGGTAGTACAGGAACAGCAAGTAGGAAGTATACCAGATTAGCTGACTAAATAAATAAATAAATACATAGAGGGCAAAATATGTGGGAAATGATTGAGAGAATGGCTAGTGATCGCTTGTGGATTTACACAGCAATCGGCGGTAGTGTATTAGGTGCTATATTTGTAGCATATATTAGTACAACTAGAATAGGGCTATGGGGCTATGCAAAAATTGATAACGCAATTGACTTTTTAGTTGCACGTTATGGATGGACATGGCTAGAACAACCAACAGATGCATGGAGGAAAAAGTATCCTCATGTAACTAAGAAGATCGACGAGTTAGAAGCTCGTCTTGCTAAACTAGAGGGAAAAAAGAATGGCAAATAAACAAATAACTATGGATGCCGAAACAGCAAACAAAATGGACACCAACGGAGACGGGCACATTAGCGCAGAAGAAGCAGCAATGGATCTTGAATTTAAGCGTAAGCGTTTGGAAGACAACGATGCAATGCGTGACGCACAACGTGCAATGGCTTGGTTTGCATTGTTTGGTATGCTACTATACCCGTTTGCAGTTGTAGGCGCAGTATTTGCAGGCTTAGACCAGGCGGCAACAGTACTAGGATCAATGGCGCCTACTTACTTTGTATCTGTTGCGGCAATCGTTGCAGCTTTCTATGCTAAAGAAGCTGTAGTCAATAAATAACAAAATTAATAGTCCGTGCGATAAGTATTTGCATGGACTATTACAACATACTCGGCGTTGCTAAAAATGCTACAGATGCAGATATTAAAAAAGCATACAGAAAACTGGCTAAAACAAGCCATCCCGATCGCACCGGTGGTGACGACACACAGTTTAAACGTATCAATGAAGCATACGAAACATTAAAAAATCCTGTTAAACGCCAGCAGTACGATACCCCCCAACATCATATAGATATGAATGCTCAAAATATGCATGACATATTTGGTAGCATGTTTAGACAGCCAGTACGTATGCGTAAAAATCAAGATGTTACAATAAATGTAAGAATTACGTTAAATGACGTAATGACAGGCAAAGATATTATCGGACGATATAGACTTAGTACTGGCAGAGAAGAGATTGCAAACATAAGATTGCCTGCAGGGGTTGAAAGTGGGTTAATAATGAGATACACAGGTCTAGGCGATGACGCAGTTCATCAACTACCTAGAGGTGATTTAAATGTGAGAGTTATTGTAGAAAATCATCCAAACTTTGTAAGAGATCGGTTGCATATTAGAACAATCTGTAGTATAAATGTGTTAGCACTTATCTTAGGAACACAAGTTGTTGTAACTGATTTAGCAGGAAGAGATATAAATGTAAAGATTCCAGCTGGAACAAATCCAGGAACTATACTTAGTATAGCAGGACACGGATTGCCCGATATTAACACAGGTAAATCAGGCAACTTGTACTTAGAAGTTAAAGGCAAAACCCCTAAGATTGACGATTGGGATATGTTAGAAGAAGTAAGGAAAATATATAATGGAACTAATACTAGCACCTAACAGTATGTTAGAAACAAAGTTAGAAAGATTTGATCTAACACTCATGCACCCTGCGCCTGTAGCAGTAGAAATGCTAGAAATAATGAAGAAGCATAGTGGGCTAGGGTTGAGTGCTAATCAAGTTGGCTTTCCTATGCAAATTTTTGTGATGAGGGCGCTATTAAACAAAGCACATGGAGATCCAGTTATTGTTATTAATCCAGTTATTAAAGGATTAAGTGAAGAACTAGAACGCAGCGTTGAAGGGTGTTTAAGTCATCCAGATTTGATTTTAAAAGTAAATCGTCCAGTTAGTTGCATGGTTGAATTTGAGACATTGACACCTAACCTAAAGGATGTTATACATGTAGAAGCAAAGTATGATGACATCGATGCAAGGATCTTTTTACATGAATATGATCATTTGTATGGTATCCAATTTATCGACCGAGTGAGCAAACTAAAATTACAAATGGCTGAAAAGAAACGGCTAAAAAAAGGAAACAAAGTTAATGGTTGAACCGAGCAGAGAGCTACAACTAGTATTTGATAAAGCAGTCAATGATGCTAAAAAGCTACAGCATGAATATATTACATTAGAACATTTGCTGTATGCAATGTTGTGCGAAGAAACGTTTGGAACTCTAGTTAAAGGATATGGTACTGATACGGTACATATGCAGAAAGAACTAGAAACTTATTTAAAAACAAACCTCAACGATATTAAAATTGAAGAAAAAAAGTATAAGCCAAAAAAAACTTCAACTGTAGAACGTGTACTTAATCGTGCATTTACACAAGTTCTTTTTCAAGGCAGAAACGATATCACGATTGCCGATGTGTTTATTAGTTTGCTCTCTGAAAAGAAAAGTTGGGCATTTTTTATTACACAAAAGTTTGGTATTACAAAAGAAAAGTTTCAAACATATATTAGTGCAGAAACTGAAGTATACGATAATCAAGACGAGGCTGAAAATATGGGTGCTGCTAACAAAGCACTACGTGATTTTACTACAGATTTAAATCATCAAGTTAGTATGAATAAAATTGATCCTGTTATCGGGCGTGATGACGAGATTGAACAAGTTGCACTTGCACTTGGTCGTCGTACAAAATCAAATGTTCTTATTGTAGGCGATCCTGGTGTTGGTAAAACTGCTATTGCCGAAGGTCTTGCATTTCAAATCGTTAATGGCAATGTTCCGGAGTTTTTAAAAGAATACAAAGTGTTTAGTTTAGACATTGGCGCTATGTTAGCCGGTTCTAAATACAGAGGAGACTTTGAAGAACGTTTTAAAATGGTGCTTGCAGGTCTTAAAGGCAAAGGCAAGACTATTATGTTCATTGACGAAGCACACATGATTAGTGGTGCAGGTGCTGGCGGCAATGGCGCAAACGATCTTGCTAACATGCTTAAACCAGCACTTGCCAAGGGCAACATTAATGTTGTTGCATCAACTACTTGGGAAGAATATCGCAAGTTCTTTGAAAAGGATCGTGCATTAATGCGCAGATTCCAACGTGTAAGTGTCGACGAGCCTTCTCGTGATACTACATTAAAAATCCTTGAAGGTATTAAAAAGTACTACGAGGAGTTTCATAGTGTTGAGATTACTGACGAAGCTCTTGTTGCAGCAGTAGATCTAAGTATTAAGTATCAACCTGATAAGAAGCTGCCTGATAAAGCAATTGACTTGATTGATGTAGCATGTGCAAGATTTAAAGTACGCGACATTACAGAAAACAAAGTAGTTAACAAAGAAAGCATTCAGTTTGAGCTTGCTAAAATGACTAACTTGCCTGAAGATCAAGTTAAAGAGCGTGAAAGTGAAAATCTTGCACACTTAGAAGATAACTTGAGAAAAGTTGTCTATGGGCAAGACAAAGCAATCAGCGATATTGTCGATAAAATCCTTGTAAGTCAAGCTGGACTTAAAAGTGAAAATAAACCAGTCGGTTCGTTTGTGTTTATGGGTCCGACAGGAGTAGGTAAAACCGAACTTGCTAAACAACTTAGTATTCAACTAGGCGTTAAACTTGTACGCTTTGATATGAGCGAATACCAAGAAAAACACAGTATTAGTAAGCTAATCGGATCACCTCCGGGCTATGTAGGATACGAAGACAACGCAGGCGGATTGTTGATTGATAAGATTCAAGAGAATCCTAACTGTGTATTGCTACTCGATGAGATTGAAAAAGCACACCCTGACGTAAGTAGCGTACTATTGCAGATTATGGACAACGGTAAGATCACAGGAAGTAATGGTAAAGAAGCAGATGCACGTAACTGTACATTGATCCTTACTACTAACTTGGGTGCGCAAGAAGCAGAAAAAAATGCTATTGGATTTAATGACAGTATGACCAAAGATTACGAAGATGTCGATCTTAAGAAGTTCTTTACACCAGAGTTCCGCAACAGACTCGACGGCGTCATTACATTTGGCAAACTCAGCAAAGAAATAATGATGAAGATTGTTGGTAAGTTCTTAGTTGAACTTAAAAGACAGGTTAAGGATAAGGATATTGCAATCACAGTTACTGATGAAGCATTAGATTATCTTGTAGACAAAGGCTTTGATCCTAAAATGGGTGCAAGACCGTTGCAACGTGTTATTGACAACGAAATCAAACGTCCATTAAGTCGTGAAATGTTGTTTGGATCCTTAAAAGAAGGTGGCAGCATCACTATTGATTATCGTAATAATCAAATCATGCTAGATTCTCAAGTAGAGATACATGAAACTGTGTGAAACTAAAAAACTACACTATGGCAAGTATATTTACAAACTTGCCATAGTAAACAGTTGTGCATATTTCTTTAGAACAGAGTATCAACCTGATGGAAATCTAAAGTATGCACGACAACGACTAGATAATGTAAGTAGAAGCCATAAACAGCAAACAACAGAGTGGGGTATTCAAGTTCCTACTCCTAATAGTCGATTTGTTGAAACTATTCCATTTGATCATTTCTGGGATGCTATAGAAATATACAGACATTTAATAAAAGAAAAAGAATATAAAATACGTTGTGAAGCAACTCATTTGATTATTTACAGTAACAACAGAAAAGGTATGATCGAGTTAGGTAATAAACTAAAACAACCATATACTGAGTTTTGGGAGCCAAACCCTGAAACTATACAAACACTACTTTCTGAAGAAAACATTATTATTTCAAATAAGCCTCCGGTATATCAATACAAAGTCACACTTGGTAATAAAAAAGGCTCTGCTAATCTAGCAAAATGGATTGAAGCTAATCCAAATCTAGCTTCAATGGGTGCTATAGCACTAGAATATTGTAAAGATGAATCATATGTTTATGGATATTATTTCCATGTTAGAGATGAAAAAACGTTGTTGTTAATACAAATGATGGTTGGTAATAATATACAAAGAGTAGATAAATTTGTTTACATTGAACAATAGATAAATACTGTATGGCAAGCTCAAGTGAAATAATATTATCAAACCAAGTACACCCAGGAGACAGTACATCAACGACTGCAACCGGTGATAACTTTAAAGGAGACGGTTACTACGGACGTAGTGACGGGTTTCATAGCGTTCAATATAGTCTAGATGGATTTATTGGCAAAATTAACATGCAGGCAACACTAGCCGTTGAACCAACTGACACAGATTGGTTCACATTGAGTGGTACAGAACATACAAGTGCAACCGAAATAGATGTTAACGGTGACGGCGGCTTTATATACAACTTCACTGGAAACTATGTGTGGGTACGAGCTTATATTAGCAACTGGACTGATGGGACAGTATCAAATATATTATTAAATCATTAAGGTAGAGATATGAAAAACTTTGTAAATATAGTTATTGAAAAAGACGGATTAAATGAGAGTAGAGATATTGCTATTGATGCAGTACTACAAACAGCTAATATTGGATTATTAGAAAATACGCTAGAATACGAAATGTACGAAAGTGAAAACAATACACAAGTATTAAGTATTCCTGTTTCAAAAACTTTAAATGAAGCGCAGCAGGCATTCTTTGCCAAAAGACTTGCTAATAAACTATTTGACAAAGGATACACTAAGTTTGACATTGAGTTTAGTGTAAATGAATCAACACTCAATGAAGCAGCACCAACACAATTTGTAGCAACACACTACGGCGGAATAGGCGGCGCAAATAATGTTATGCTACACACAGATGGCAATCTTTATTTTAAAGGTCCCGAAGGCATTACAAGATGGAATGGTAATCCATCAGGTGAAGGTATTATAGGTAGATGGAACCCTGCTACTATTAAGGGAACAATAGTTAATGGTCAAAAAGTTCCTTATCCATCAGGAACAAACTTTAACAATGCTCCAAGAGCAGCAGCACCGGCAGCAGCTGGTAATGCACCAGCAGCAGGTAATGGTACTTTACGCAACGGTAGTAGAGGCGAAGCAGTTAGAAAACTACAACTAGATTTAGGCGTACAACCTGCAGATGGCGTGTTTGGGCCATCTACCGAAGCAGCCGTTAAAGATTTTCAACAGCGTATGATGCCAGGTGAAACAGCAGATGGTATTGTAGGACCAAAGACTAATACAGCTATACAACAATCGGCAGCAATAGATACAGGTGATAATCCAGAGATTGAAAAGTCTGATCCTAACTCTCAGTTTGCTGCACTAAGTGGATTTGCTACTAGTAGAAGGGGCGGCATTGCCAATAATCCTTCACAAGTAGATGCAATAAAAGAACTACAAGCTGAGTTAAAACGTAGAGGACTTTACACCGGTGCTATAGACGGCAAGTATGGACCCGGAACTAGAACAGCAGTTGAAACGTTCCAAAAAGAAAATGATTTATTTGTAGACGGCGATGCTGGACCAAGAACTATTCAAGCATTAATGCAGCGTGATGGTGACATCACAACGACAACACTAGATGAACCACAAGACCAAGCTGCATCGAATCAGCGTGGCATCGCTGGTGTCGGTGACATATCTATGCCACGCGACGGTGGCGGACGTATTCAAGGCGGAATAACTCAAGAAGTGCGCGATAGGGTTACCCAACTTCATACTGAAAAAGATTACAAGGCACTGCTTCAACTAGTTGATCAATATCAAACACTTTATGATCAATTTCAGGGCACTGCGCTTGGCGAAGGAACTCTGTATGATTGGCTTGTATCAGAGGCTTCGGCGCCAGCAAATAGTGCAGGTGGTCGAGGTGATGGTAGGGCAGAAGTAGACCGAAGAAGAGATGATTCAGAAGCAGCTCAACTTGTAGCAGACACATTAGCTGCATTAGATGCAACCCAACCAGTAGATCCAGACGCAAGTGACCCACGTGGAGATCAAACTAATCCACCACCAGCAGCATCTACACTTGAAGTACTAGAGCCGCAGCCTCGAGGCTATGGCATGGATCAAGGCAAAGTAATAATAAAGCGTGGCGATACATATTTTGAAGTAAATGTTAGTCGAGAACGTGCAATGATAGGGCAGGATGGCATGGGATATGTTGGTTCTTCTTTGCGAAACTACGAATACGATCCTAGTAATCCACAAGCACCAGTATCTAAAAATGCAGACGCAAAGTGGTTTCCAGTAAGTGCGTTTGATGATGCAACAGACCAAGCACAAACCGGAACAGATGCAGCACCAGATGCAAATGCACAACGAGTTGTTCCAGCTCGTCCACCGGCCACAGCGAACCGCAGAGGCGCTCGTTTAAGAATCGAGTGGGATAGACAATACGGCAATACTCATAACCCAGATGGTACACCAAAAACAGAAAATATTACTACAAACAACGGCTCGCCCACTGTAGATGGTATTGCTCCTGATGATGAACAAGGTGATGTTGGTATTGTAGTATACTGGAAAGGTACCAAATATACTATTGATAGATTTATGACTAATGGAAAATATATGGGTGCTCCAGAAGGAACATCAAGAAAACAAAATGTAGTTGACCCAGATTTAATAGCTTCTATTGAAGCAGAGATAGCTAGACGTGCTAGTAACGAAAGTGTTGAGCCAATGCCTAAAGGTGTTTTCATGGTTGAGGATCGTGCAATATGGCGTTCATTATATGGAAAAACACACTATACAAATGGACAAGCAAGACCACGTACATTTATTTCAGAAAGCAAAAGTGCTATTCTAGAAATAACATTTGAGGATGATGACAAGTTCTTTGAAAACTACGGAGTTATGTGGTTCAACGAAGATGAAATGATCGACGAAGCAGAGTACCAAGGACGCAAAGTCAAGCTAGGCAAGCCTATGGCAGGCGATGTTAAGAAGTTTAAGGTATATGTTAAGAATCCAAATGGTAATGTAGTTAAAGTTAACTTTGGACAAAAAGGCGCAAGAATTAAAAAAGATAATCCTGAAAGACGCAGAAGTTTTCGTGCAAGACACAACTGCGCCAGTCCTGGACCTAGACATAAAGCAAGATATTGGAGTTGCAGAAAATGGTAAAGTCAGAAGCACAATTAATAAGAGAAATGGGTGATCGCCTAGCAAAGATTAATCCTGAAAACGAAGCAGAAGATTACACTCCTGCAAGACCTTTTTATGTCAAAGTAGAAAAACCCAAAGAGAAGTAATATGAAAATAAATGAATTTCACGACTTGGACATTCCACAAGAAATAGTTCCAAAACCTGACTTTGATGTATCCAGCGATTTGTTGATCTTCATGCGCAATGATCCTATGTTTTATCGTAAAACTTTTTTCCCTGCAATAGATGCATACAAAGACAATGAAAAAGATACTTCGCCTATTGAAGCTATGATTAAAAACGGTTTAAAAGCATACTGTACAAAGTTTAACATACAAAACCCAACAGACGAACTAATGGGCGAAGGTGATGTACAACAACTTGTAGCAGAGATCATCGCTGACGAAAAAGATGATTTAGACGAAGGTAAAAGCCCACATAAAAAAGGTACTAAAAAGTACAAGAGGCACATGGCAGCGATCCACGCAGGAGGCTAACATGGACATCAAAGACTTACAGCACCTAGCAGGCATTAAAAACAAGTTTACAGGATATACACCGTATGTTCCTGAAAACATGAGTGTCACTGGTACAGAAAAAGCACAAATACAACGTAAGAAAAAGATACAACCTGGCACTGAAGAATGGTTTAAACTATGGTTTAGTCAGCCGCATCTAACAGGCGAAAAACCAACATGAGAATTAACGAGCTTATTACAGAAAAAGTTGCCATTGAACCTCACGCAAAAGGGTATCAAAAAGATAAACTTACTATGCCAGCAAATACCCTAGTAATAGATACTCCGGGTGATTTGGATTGGTACAAACTTGGACACGATATTGCTAACTTAGACCAAGCCGATCCTCACGAATACGGGCAAGGCGATAGTGATGTTACTATTACTAGTGCAAATCCAGAAGAAATGCGTAAGCTAATGAAGCAGTTGGATCGCTTGGGATTGAAGTATAAATCAATCGGCGGCACATCTGACCAGCCTGAAATACACAGTGAGTCAAATCCGTTTACTGATGCACGTATGAATGCTATTAAAGCAGGAAAAAACACATTTAAAGTTAGTGGTAGAACATATAAAGTTACCGGTGATACTAGTGATGAAGAAAATGCTGTTACAGAAGTTAACATAGACAACAAAAAAGGACGTGGCGCAGTACCTGATAATCAAGAAGTTGATTACTTTGGTAAAAGAGTTATGATGAAACCTAGTACTTTTATTAAACTTGCATCCAAGTTGGGCAAAGATCCTGAGCCTGAAATGATTGATTACATTAAAAAAGGCGGCGCTATTGGTTCTCCTTTTCTAGTTATCCATGTGCCGCGAGATGATGACGAAGATAATGATAAGATAACGGTATCTGCCCACGAAGGTCGAAATCGTATGCTTGCTATAATGAAAGCAGAAGGCGATGCTCCTGTTGAAACACACTTGTTCTTTAGTGGCAAGTACAATCGTGCTAGACATTTAGAACCGGAGTTTCTTACAGCAATACAATCAGAACTAATCAGCCAGGATAATCAACTAATCAAAGGACCTCTTTGGGAAGATGGGCGCATCGTTAAAGGTGTTAATACCACACCCGATGTAGGTGTAAACCAAACTAAGATCGAAGCAGCAAAGTTTGGCAATACTGTAACCAAAGACGGTGTTCCTCCTACACTAAGTAAGCAAGTTAAAGGTAAATCAACAAATGTTGCATTTAACTTAGGACTTACCGAAAGTTTGCCATCTTTTGCATCTGCAAAAGCATTGCAACAACAGTATGAAAAAGATATTCAAGACAAGTTTCGAGCAGGCAAAGATGGAGTCGATGTTTATATAGAGGATGGACTTGAAGTCAATCCTGATGTAATACGTAAGTGGGGTATCAACGATCCAACTGTTATAAAAATGCTTATGGATTATTATAAAAGACAAGGTGGCAAAGTCACTGAAGCACGTTATACTACCGCTGAAAGTGAAGAAACTGATCGTGCCTTAGCAGGAGCTGCGGGTGTAGCCACTGTCAGTGCTGCCGGCGCTGCAAGTAGATTAGCTTGGCAAGGACTTAAATATGTTATTGCAGGAATTTTAAATATTCACCCAGAGGATGTTGCCTTTGTTAGACAACAACTATCAAAACGAAGCCAGGATGCTGTATACAAGATGGCAAAAGATGGCGGTCGTGTAGAACCATCGCTTCGAAAAACTCTCGAACTTACTCCGAGAATGAGAAGTGATGCAATGAAAAAATTAATCAGTGATATTGAAGCAAAAGTTGCCAAACGTGCTGCTACTGCTAGTCGCACAACTGGAGCAGGGCGCAGCGGCGGAGGCAGAATACCCTCCATAAATGATAATCCTATTCAAGGTGGACAAAACCAATTAGGGCTAAAATGGCTTGAAAGTAAAGAGCCGCGTTATACTGCTAGTGAATGGGCTATTATAGAAGGCGGGCATAGTTTAGAAGATATAAAGCCTACTGTTAAAAAACCTGGTCGTATATTCAACGCACTAACTCAAAAAGATGAAGATCCTACATACAATACAGAAAACTTTGCAGATGGTAGGAAGCCAGAATGAAAATATTTGAAATCACAAACAACATCAGCGAAGCATTGGACAATCCATATCCGTTTAACTTCACTGGTCCAAACACAGACAACAACTATTTTGCAAAAGCACAAACACCAAATGGCGAGTTAGTTATGCAGTTTGACGGTGGATACGATGACTTTAGTATTGATTTTGCAGTTGCAAATGAAATGGGCAAAACAGATGCTGGCGATGCGTTTAGAGTATTTGCTACTGTAGTTGCAATGATGAATGAATGGATCAGTGTAGTAGGCATTGAACATGTAGAAGCGTTTGATTTTGCTGCTAATAAGGATGAACACGCGGCTGATGGCAGAGCAAGACTGTATACAAGATTTGCTAAAAAACTTGCTGCTCGACTAGGGTGGAGTGTACAGCAAAGTAGTACCAACAACAACGGTATGGCATTCTTTAGTTTGGCAAATCCTAAACCAATACCACGTCCAGATGGATATTTTGACGCATTGGAAGACGGCAACCTAGGACCAAATGGCGAGGTACCTGCACAGTATAACGAAAACTTTGCGGATGGTAGAAAGCCAGGTCGTAAAGGTTTGGCCAAGCGTAGTGGAGTTGATACTAAAGCAAGTGTTAGCAGTTTAAGAAAGACTGCTAAGAATTCAAGTGGTGAAAAGCAAAGGATGGCACATTGGTTAGCGAATATGAAGGCTGGAAAAGCAAAGAAGAAATAGCTCATTATATAAAAAAATATAAAGAGCATGAAGCACGTAGAGCAAGCACAGACGAACGTAATGCTTATTGGCAACAATACACAGAACGTAAAAACTATGTGCCGCCATCAAGAGCAAGATTTGAACACGGTTAAGGAGTAACATTATGAAAATGTCAGATATAACAGAAACAGCTACTAGCGGCGGCACTGGCGCTGGATCTGTAGCAAGTGTAGCAGGAACAACCGGCAGCATGATAAGTAGAAATATGTACAATGCTGATGGTACAATGAAAAATGCGCTAGATGTTGACAATCTATTAGCTGGCGCAACACCATCTTCAAAAAAGAAGAAGTCATCTAAAAAGGCATAAATACTTAAAATACTAGTATGGAGCCAAACAAATGACTAAAAAAACCAATGAAGGTCTTGCTGACTTAGCCGACATGGCAGAACGCGACCACGAAGTACAGATGGCAAGAAGCGATCTTTACAAACTTGCAAAGTATGCAATCAAACTACATGAAATGCTTAAAAACGTAAGCGAAGCTGAAGGCATCGAAGGATGGCAACAGGCTAAGATTACTAAAGCAGCAGATTACATTAGTAGTGTGTATCACGCATTAGATTACGATACACAAATGGAAAGTGTACAAGTAAAAGAAAATGTAAAAACAGTTAAGCGTACACTTTCAGATTCGCAAGTTAAATCCTATAAAGGTAGTTTGTCCGAAAGACTTGCAAACGTAACTGGTAAGTAATATGAAGATACGTGAACTAATCGAATCTAACAATCTATGCAACGAATGTGGAAATCCTAGTTGGGAAACTCTTAACATGACGGAGCAAGAGATTGAAGAAGGTGAACAGCACGGTAACAGTAAGATTTACAAAAAATGCTGGAAAGGGTATCGTAAGGTTCCTGGAAAAACAGCAGGTTCAAAAGGATCATGTAAAAAGGCGTAACTATGGATTTTAATGCACTACAACATAAACTATTTGCAATGGATCCAGTTGATCCAAGAGAAGATATAGCAAAAATGAAAGCACAAGCACAGGCGGCGGCTCCCGCTGTGGCTAGTGAAAATATTGACTATATTACAGAAAGTGTTAATGTGCCGCATGGCTCTTTGGAAATGGATAGAGACTATAGTGTTACAGACTTTGCAGCACTAGCAGGTGTTACTATAAATGAATCACAAAGAACTGGCAGTGCAGGACAAGCAAAAGCTAATGAACCTATGCCAAAAGCAGAACCAGGACGTACTAGGCATCCATTAAAAGATAAACTAGTAGGCGAATGTAGCGATGATACAATGCGTATCGAAGAACTAGAAGATAGAATTAGATCATTAGAAGCTGTTGTTATAAAACTAGCTGCAAAAGCAGGATTAGTTGAAAGCACTCCTTCAAAAAAAGTAGAAAAGTTTGAAAACATTGACAGTATTAAAGATTCATTGTATGCTGCATTAAATAAAAGAATGGGCGTACAATGAAAATAAATCAAGTTATTGTTGAAAATGTTTTAACTGCTGTGCTAAATCAAGGTGGCGCAGGTGTTACGTTATCATCGGCTAATACTGGTCAAGCAGGGTCTGTTACTGAGATTAAACGAGCATTACAAAAACACAAGATTGTAACTGGTAAAAGCCAAGATGCAGCTGGAAATTTAGTTTTTCAAACTGCTGACATGGGCTGGAGTGGTCCACTAGATGATACATGGACACCTGCATTGGATGTAGCAATTAAACTATGGAAAACTAGTATTAATATACAAGAAGACAAAACTGCATTAAATGCAAGCATGTCAGAACTTCGACCGATAGATTTAAAATATCTAATAGCTACAAAGTTATTTGATTCTAACGCAGGTAGCAATGCAGGGTTGCTATTTAAAAATAATGCAGGCACACAACCAGTAGAAAATCTTCCGGGGTTTTTAACAGGTCAAACGGTCAATTTTAACTACATTGTTGATACACCTCCTAGCGAGATAACAAATATAAGAGATATGCTAGAAGCAATAGGGTTTAATGGGTGGAATGTTATTTTCACTGAACTACTCAATAAAAAACAAATGGAACCAAACTCGCAACAGCGTCGGTCTCTATATCAAGAATACTTTACTCAGTTAAGTGTAATGCAGGATCAAGCGCCAGAAATATGGCTAACCACTACTTGGAGACAAAAAATAGTTGGACGTATTGGTGTAACAGCTACTTCAACAGGACGTACTGCAACTACCGCTACATTAGCTAACGGAAGTGAGATGTCATTTATTCCACCACAGTCGGGCACTGCCGCAGGAATGTACAACCATTTTAAAGAATTAGCAAACGGACTGTTACAAAAGTTTAAACAAGAAGATGCCGAAGAACGTCAGCAAAGCGATGCTCCGTTACAAAACGCAGAACCTACTATGCCAGAACGCGAGATGACCACTTGGGCAAGACAAATGCACGATGCATTAGAGTTTAAGTTTTTTGCATACCTTCCATTTGGGCGTGATGCCAATGCAGACGAAGACAGTGTTAAAAACTTGATGGCAAGAGTTAGATCTGCTGGCGATTGGGATAAGTTAGAGCAAGTATATGCTACAACGTTTAATGGCGAAGACTTGTCTGCCGAACTAGTAGATTCACTTGATGATCAACAATATACAGCATTTGTTGTTACAAACTTACTACGTGTTAGAAGAATACAACCATTACTATTACATTCAGCTATTAACTGGCCTGAAGGCGACAGAGACTACCCTGTAGAAGTTAACGGAGTAACTTATAAACTCAGTAGAGAATTAGAGCAAGGACAAGTTGTTGTATATAAAGGATCAACAGCTATTAAAGATGTAATAGTAATCGACGATGTATTAAAAGCCGCTATTGAAGCAACTGGCGCTACAATTCCAAATATAAACATAGAAGCTACAGCAGAAAATAAAGAATTAGCAGGTGCAATATTAGCCACAGTACTAAATGATAAAGTTCCTGAAATGGTAGCATTTTATACCAATCAAGCACCATTTGATAAATCAGCAGCAGGAGCACTTGGTCCACGTAGATTAATAGGTATATACAACGAAATGTCTATACAAATTGCAAATGGGTTTCCAGACCCAAGTACTGCTGAGTGGGGATATAGAGAAATTTTAAAAGATAGAGAATGGTTATTAGGTGATGGCACAGAAGCAAATCCAGGAGCTGCCAACATACACTTTGATAGCAGATACAGAGATGAAAGCAGTGAATCATCTGGATTTGGTAGTAGTGACGACGATGTTGAAACAACAGATGAAGAAAAAGATTTGATTGCTAGATTGGTCAGTCCAGATACAAGGCCAGCAGCACTTGCTGAACTTGCTGCATTACCAGTGAGTCAGCTCGAAACGCAATGGGATAGAATCTACGGAGCATATAAGGAAGAACATGGTAACTACTTAGATGAAGAAATGACTGATGAAGAGAATCTATACAGTGGTATACTAGGCGACACAACAGATATTCCAGAAGGATTTAACGCTATTATTAGTAAGATTGGGCCTGCGCAAGCAGCACCACAGTTGATGGCAAAATTATTCCTTGCGAGTCAGAGCGATGAATGGTTTGGGTTCTTTGGTATGGGAACTGATGATGATAAGATACAGGCATTAGTTGATCAAATACAAAACATAACCGATTATGATAGTGTTAATGAACGTTATAAATCATTACCTGACGCCAAAGGTGAAAACTTAATCGAAGCAGTAGACGGCGAACAAACTACCGTATGGGGCGAAGGTAGTTATGTTGAACAACTAAAAGCTGCCATTGGTGCGGCAGGTGCTGATATATCGAGATTGGGTCTTACTGCAAGTGTAGAAAGAGTAATGCGTCTTATGCAAACAGAAGCAACATCTGAAAACATCAAGGACTTGATACGTCTCATCAACAACGAAAACTTTGAAACTATAGATCAAGTTGAAAGTGTATTAGAGCTGTTAAGTGATATTGTAGCAAGCCAAACTGCTGTTACTGACGAACAAAAAACTGCATTTTTAGAAGTAGTCGAAGATTTAGGCGAACAAGGACAGGACATCGACGAAGATTGGTTTGATGACTTCTCAACATGGAAATCCAACAACAGCAATCAATGGTTTAACTAATGATTGAAGACAGTGCCGAAGACTTTGTTTGGCACAACATCGATCCAGAGCATATTTGGGTTATGGACAAACTTATACTTTCTCGTAAACTAAAATATAATAGTGGCCCGGTTGGACTTGATGTTCCGCACCCGGGGTTTTATATGGTTAGACCTTGTGTAAATATGCTAGGCCTCGGATTAGGTGCTCAGAAGGTATGGATCGAGCAGGAAACAATGCATCTTCCAGTAGGACACTTTTGGTGTGAGTTTTTTGAAGGTGATCATTATAGCATAGATTATTTTGAAGGTAAGCAAATGCTGAGTGTACAAGGCCGCAAGCCCGATGATACATTTACCAAGTGGAAAGATTGGCGTAGGAATGATAAGAAGTTTGCATTTCCTGCACTACTAAACGAACTAGTCAAACATCATCCCTGGATGAACTGCGAGTTCATAGGTGGCAAACTTATCGAAGTACACCTAAGACGCAATGAAGACTTTGATGGCAACATCAGTCATTTTATCCCAGTCTGGGAAGGCGAAGATACAACTCCTCTCGATGGATACACATATCGTGAATATCCAGACATCCATGGCAGAATCGGCGCTTTTATAAAATAAACTCTTGACAACAAAACATAACTAATGTATATTAAACTTAATGAAAAGGAGTGACCTATGAGCGATCGTGTCTATGGACAAGAAGAAAAAGCCAAACTAGAACGTCTAGTTAAAGAAGGCGTAACAGTATTGCAAGAAATCGAAGACTTGCAGGGCGGATTAAAAGATACTGTTAAGGCAGTAGCAGAAGAACTTAATGTAAAACCAAGCCTTATTAACAAAGCTATTAAAGTTGCTATGAAGCGCGACTGGAGTCGTGTTGCTGATGAATATGAAGATTTAGAAACTATCGTTGCTACTATTGGCTACGATACAGATGCATAAAATAATAGAATATGTAAAAGAAAGTCATAGGTTATCTCCTGTGGCATTTTACTGCGAAATGGTCGAAACAGTATTACTAATGACTGCTTCGGTCATTTTAACGTTTACTGTACTCAACCCTGCAACTGAGTTGTTTATTCCATTATATTTAATTGGTAGTATACTTGGTGTAATAAGTACAATAATAAGAAAAGCTGCGTTTGCAATCGTACTTTGTGCATGGTTTGTACTAATGAATTCGATTGCTCTTTTGCAGTTATTCGTGCTATAATATAAAAAAAGGAATATCAATGCCATATGTAGATGCATTCTTTGATCGTGATTCGGATATTATCCGTGTTGTTGAGCGCAAAGACGGAAAAAGACATTACCACGAGTATCAATCTAAATACACATTTTATTGTGAAGATCCGCGTGGCAAGTACAAAAGCATCTATGGCGATCAACTAAGTCGTATTATATGTAAAAGCACAAAAGACTTCCGAAAAGAACAAGCTATCAACCGTGGTAAAAAACTGTTCGAAAGTGATATTAATCCTATCTTCCAGTGTCTAAGTGAAAACTATCTTAACCAAGATGCTCCTAAACTAAATGTAGCGTTTTGGGATATTGAGACGGACTTTGATCCAGAGCGTGGCTTTGCTCCAGTTGAAGATCCGTTTATGCCAATCACTGCTATTACAGTATGTTTGCAGTGGCTTAACGGTATGCTGGTTACTGTAGCAATGCCTCCCAAAGGAATGCCATTAGAAGAAGCAACTGCAATGTGTAAAGCACGTTGGGGCGATAGTGTTGTACTATTTCCAAACAGCAAAGAAGGTGAAGGACAAATGCTTAGTATGTTCTTGGACTTGATTGAAGATGCTGATATCCACAGTGGTTGGAACAGTGAAGGATACGATGTTCCGTATACTGTTAACCGTATTAAACGTGTATTAAGCAGTGATGACACAAGACGTTTTTGCTTGTGGGGGCAGAAGCCCAAGCGGCGCGAGTATGAAAAGTTTGGTAAACTAAGTGAAACATATGACACCATCGGAAGAGTGCATATGGACTATCTTAACTTGTATCGCAAGTATACATATGAAGAGCGTCATACATATCGATTAGATGCTATCGGCGAGTTGGAAGTTGGCGAAAACAAAACAGTTTATGAAGGTACACTTGATCAGTTGTATAACAATGACTTCGAAAAGTTTATTGAATATAACATTCAAGACGTTGCACTACTAGACAAACTAGACAAGAAACTAAAGTTTATTGATCTTGCAAATGTACTTGCACATGAGAATACAGTGTTGCTACAAACTACAATGGGTGCTGTTGCACTTACTGAACAAGCTATTGTTAACGAAGCACATCGACGTGGTATGCAAGTTCCTAACAGACAGCAGCACGAAGGCAACACTCAAGCAGCTGGTGCATATGTTGCATTTCCTAAAAAAGGAGTGCATGAATGGATTGGTTCAATGGATTTGAACTCACTATATCCTAGTGTAATTCGTGCGTTAAATATGGCTCCTGAAACTGTTGTAGGACAGATACGGTTGGACATTAGTGATGAACGCATTCACAATGACACAACACTAAAGAAGAAAAGTTTTGCTGGTAGTTGGGAAGGACGCTTTGCTACAGAAGAATACGAAGCAGTTATGGAACAACGGCGAGATGTAATGCTTACTCTCGAGTTAGAAAACGGACAGTCGCAAGTATTAAGTGCAGCAGAGATTTGGAAGTTGATATATGACAGTCGTCAGCCATGGATGCTTAGTGCAAATGGCACAATCTTTACAAACGAGTTTGAAGGCGTTATTCCAGGACTACTAAAACGCTGGTACAGTGAGCGTAAAGACTTGCAGAAGAATCTTAAAAAAGCAAAAGATGCAAAGAATGATGTTGAGATTGAGTATTGGGACAAACGACAGTTGGTTAAGAAGATTAACTTGAACAGTTTGTATGGTGCTATTCTTAATCCAGGTTGTAGATTTTTTGATAAACGTATCGGACAATCAACTACGCTAACTGGACGTACTATTGTTAAGCATATGAGTGCAGAAGTTAATAAGATTATGACAGGTGTTTATGATCACACTGGCGATGCAATGATTTACGGTGATACTGACTCTTGTTACTTTAGTGCTTGGCCTATTCTTAAAAACGATATCGAAGCAGGTAAGATTCCTTGGAGTAAAGAGAATGTTATTACATTGTATGATCAAGTTTGCGATCAAGCAAATGCAACATTCCCGGATATGATGCTAAAAGCATTTCATTGTCCAAAGAGCCGTAGTGATGTTATTGCAGCAGGACGTGAGATTGTTGCAGAAACAGGATTGTTTATTACCAAGAAACGTTATGCTGCATTAGTGTATGACATTGAAGGATTTAGAACTGACGGTGACGGCAAACTAGGCAAAGTTAAAGCAATGGGCTTGGACTTAAAGCGCAGTGATACGCCAGTGTTCATGCAAGACTTTTTGAAAGACTTGCTAGATATGGTGCTACAGAAAAAGCCAGAAAAAGAACTACTAGATGCTATTAGTGAGTTCCGTAAACTGTTTAAAGATCGTCCTGGATTTGAAAAAGGCTCGCCTAAACGTGCAAACAAAGTCGGACACTATCAGCGTCTAGAAGAAAAACAAGGCAAAGCAAACATGCCCGGACACGTTAGAGCAAGTATCAACTGGAATACACTCAAGCGTATGAACGGCGACAAGTACTCGCAGGAGATTGTTGACGGTATGAAAGTTATTGTTTGTAAACTAAAAGCTAATCCACTAGGGTATACAAGCGTTGCTTATCCAACAGACGAATTGCGTATTCCGGATTGGTTTAAAGAACTTCCGTTTGACAGTGATGCTATGGAAGAAGTTATTATTGACAATAAACTAGATAACCTGATTGGCGTGCTAGACTATGATTTAGAAAGTACAAAACAAAAAACAACATTTAACAACTTATTTGAATGGGATTAATATGCGTATATTATTTGTGTTGACATTGGTAGCTGGATGTGCTAACATACAAGATAATACAACCACAGGTGATAAACTTATTATCAGTGGTGCGTTGTTGACAATGGGAATATTTATAGGAGCAGTGTCAAATTGAAGGTAGGTATTACATTTAGTGCATTTGATTTGCTACATGCAGGTCATATTGGAATGTTGCGTGAAGCAGCAGAAAACTGCGATTATCTTATTGTAGGGTTACAAACCGATCCTACAATAGATCGTCCTGATACTAAAAATAAACCTGTACAAACATTAGTAGAGCGTTATGCACAACTTAATGCTCTAAAGTTTGTTGACGAGATTGTTCCATACGAAACTGAGCAGGACTTGTTGGATATACTCGAACTGTTTCAAATCAATGTAAGATTCCTTGGAGAAGAATACAAAGAAGGCGAGTTTAGTGGCAAGGATATTTGTCGCAAGCGAGGTATTCAACTGCATTTTAACAAGCGTGATCATAGATTTAGTACAAGTGATTTACGCAAACGAGTAGTGGAGAGAGAAAACAATGTCTAAGTACACAGACGAAGAAATGGTTATTTGGTTACACGATAAAGCCAGAGAAACCAAAAATGATTTTTATCGTATAGTAGCAGATCGATTTGCAGAACTAGCAAAGAAGCAAAAGCAATGGCAGACGTAGTATGGATACTTCTAATACTTAATACTGTATTAGGTATTGATGAGATAAAAGTAACACACTGGGATACTTATAAAACCCAGAACGAGTGCTTGCTAGAACGAGCAGTGCTTACTGTAACTTTTACACAAGGTGAAAAAGCTGTATGTGTAGAGGAGGAACGTATCATTGAATAGATTTATTTTTGATGTAGACGGAACATTAACTCCAAGTAGACAATCTATGGATCCTGAATTTAAAAAATGGTTTGTTGACTTTATTAGCGACAACAAAGTATGGCTTGTTACTGGAAGCGACTATGCTAAAACAGTTGAACAGCTTGGGGCTGATATTACAGAAAGTGTTGTAACGTGTTATAGTTGTAGTGGCAATCAAACTCGTTTTAAAGGTAAAGTGGTAAACGGAAGCAGTTTTGAATTAACAGACGAACTTCGAACTCTAATGAATAGCTGGTTACAAAGTAGTCCGTTTCCAATACGTACAGGCAATCACATTGAAGAAAGACCGGGCACTGTAAACTTCTCGATTGTAGGACGTAACTGCACAGCCAAGCAACGCAAAGAATATGTAGCATATGATTTACAATATCGCGAGCGTGAAACTATTGCGTATGTTATTAACACAGAGTTTGATAACGTTACTGCTACCATCGGTGGCGAAACTGGGGTTGACATTTATTATACAGGACACGACAAAAGTCAGATATTAGTCGACTTTGATCCAAATATAACAACATATTTCTTTGGCGATAAGTGCAACCCAGGCGGAAATGATTATCCACTTGCAAATGCACTAAAGACACGTAACTTTAAAGGTACAGCATTTAATGTTAAGGGATGGAAAGACACATGGGAACGTTTGAAGTTCTTACAAGAGGCTAAAAAAGCAGCATGAAAATAGGTATTGCAGGATACGGCTTTGTCGGGCAGGCACACGAGGGCGTACTAAAAGAGTCACACGAAATACTAATCAACGATCCAGACAAAGGACATTATGCAGATCTTTCACATGCAGATGCAATTATTATATGCGTAAGTACTCCGCAAAGCGAAGACGGATCGTGTAACATAAAAAATGTGTATAGCACAATAAAAGATGCACCAGATGTTCCTATACTGATTAAAAGCACAATCAGTATAGAAGGTTGGGATGAATTGCGCACAGATTTTGCAAATGCTAAGTTAGCATTTAGTCCAGAGTTCTTACGTGCAGCAACAGCACTAGAAGACTTTAAAAATACAACACACTTTATGATAGGCGGTGATAGCTATGGCTTTTGGGCACAACTGTTGATTGATGCCATGGGCAATATTAATGTTTCAAATATGTCTGTTCCAGAACTAATACTTATAAAGTATTTCCGCAATGCATTCCTTGCTACAAAGGTTGCATTTTTTAATGAAATATACGATTTGTGCCAAGTTACAAACATCAATTATCAATCTGTTGCAGACGGCATTGGATTGGACAAACGTATTGGTATTGGTCATACTACAGTTACAGCTGAGCGTGGTTTTGGAGGACACTGTTTTCCAAAGGACGTTAGTGCTGTATTAAAAACAGCAAACAAATTTAAAAATAATCTAAATATACTCACAGCAGCAAACAACTATAATAATCAAATTAGGAAGGACAACGATTGAAAATGAAGATTATCACTGGCAATGCTAACCCTAAGTTAGCAGAACAGATTGCAGAGCATTGCTTTAGTGATCTAGTTCCTGCAAAAGTTACTACATTTGCAGATGGCGAAACAAGCGTAGAGTTTTTAGAAAACATCCGCGGAGAGGATGTGTTTATTATTCAATCAACTGCTACCCCAGTTAACGACAGTTTAATGGAACTGTTGGTAATGATTGATGCTGCAAAGCGTTCAAGTGCAATGCGTATTACAGCAGTAGTTCCGTACTTTGGATACGCTAGACAGGACCGTAAGAGCGCCAGTCGTACGCCTATTACTGCAAAGCTGGTAGCTGACCTACTAACCACAGCAGGCGCACACAGAGTGCTTACAATGGATCTACACGCTGGACAGATACAAGGCTTCTTTAACATTCCGGTTGATGACTTGACCAGCAGACTTGTGTTTGCCAAGGATATCAAACGTCATATAGGCACAGACGAAGGTACAGTGTTTGTAAGCCCGGATGCAGGCGGCGTTGTTCGTGCTCGTAAGTTTGCTGACATGTTTGGTGGTGACATTGCTATTGTTGACAAGCGCAGACCCGAAGCAGGCAAGAGTGAAGTAATGAACTTGATTGGCGATGTTAAAGATAAACACGCCATTCTAGTTGATGACATCATTGATTCAGGTGGCACACTATGCAACGCAGCCAAAGCTATTATGGATGCCGGTGCTCTAAGTGTTCGTGCTTATATTACACACGGTGTATTAAGTGGCGAAGCATGTCAGCGTGTTGAGAAGAGTGTACTCACCGAACTAGTAATCACAGACAGTATTGCAGACCGTTGTCCAAAGAACTGTAAGAAAACACGCCAAGTAAGTGTAGCACAACTATTTGGCGAAGCAATCAGAAGAGTAACAAATGAAGAGTCAGTTAGTAGTTTATTTGGTTGACTTAGAGAAAAATACATATTATAATAAACACAATAATTGGAGAGAAACATGAAAGATATTTTACAAGACATCGTGAGCCACACACATTCGTTGGGCTTTATTACAACACTAAAAGTTACAGCAGACGATACTGACACATCTATTGAGTCAATGGCAGATGATCGTAGTGTTATTATGAACGCTACTACACACACTCCAGTTGGAGAGTTTGTAGGTACATTTGGCATGCCTGACTTGAGCAAACTAAGCTATCACTTAAAAAACCCAGAGTTTAAAGATAGTGCAAATATTGAAGTAGTACAAGGCGATCGCAACGGCGAAACTATTCCAACACACATACACTTTGAAAATGCAGCCGGTGACTTCCAAAATGATTACCGCTTTATGAACAAAGCAATCATTGAAGAAAAACTTAAATCAGTTAAGTTTAAAGGTAATAGCTGGAATGTTGAGTTTCAACCAAGTATGGTAAGTATTGATCGTATGAAGCTAATGGCAGGCGCACACTCAGAAGAGCCTGTATTCCAAGTTAAAACAGAAGACGGTGATCTTAACTTTTACTTTGGTGATGAAGCAACACACGCTGGTAAGTTTACTTTCCAACATGGAGTAGAAGGTGCATTATCACACACATGGGCGTGGCCTGTAGCACAAACCATTGCTATTCTAAACTTAGCTGGTGATAAAACATTAAGCATTACAGATCAAGGTGCTATGAAAATCTCAGTAGATTCAGGCATGGCAAAATACGATTATATCCTTCCGGCGCAACAAAAATAATGAATACTAACCTAACTGAATCACAAAACGATTATGCGTTTTTCTTGCCTAGTATTAGTGGATTTTATGCCACTTTTATTGGAAAACAACGCTATGGCGAATATGTTGATCCAGCTAGGGTTCCGGCGGGCATTGGCACTGTAGAAGCAATGAACTTCCTTAACCCTAAAGAAGGAGTGTTCCACTATAAGTGGGCACTCTATTCAGCTGGACATGCAGAGCTAGATGTAAACAAACACAGTGAAAAAGAAGATATGCTTCGTAACCGTGATAGAGATAATTCATGGTTGCTAGGCGACTCAGGTGGGTTCCAGATTGCCAAAGGTCTTTGGCCAGGTGATTGGACTGATCCTAACTGTCCACATGCTGCTAAAAAGCGTGAACTAGTTGTTAACTGGATGGAAGAATATATGGACTATGGAATGATGTTGGATATTCCAACTTGGACATTCCAAGATCCTAAAGCAGCAAAAGCAGCAAACATTCACAGCTATCAAGATGCTGTAGATGCTACACATATTAATGCTCGTTATTATATGGCTAACCGGCGCGGCAACTTTAAAGTACTAAATGTTCTACAAGGCAGCAATCACGCTGACGCTGACAGCTGGTATGAAGAATTCAAAGACTATTGCGATCCAGCTAAGTATCCAGACACCCACTTTAATGGTTGGGCAATGGGTGGACAGAACATGTGTGATGTACATTTGATTCTGCGTAGACTTGTACACATGATCCACGATGGATTGCTAGAAGAAGGCTTGCATGATGTAATGCACTTTCTTGGTACTAGTAAACTAGAGTGGGCTGTACTGCTTACTGACATCCAACGTGCTATTCGCAAGTATCATAATCCCAACTTTATGATCACGTACGATTGTGCATCGCCGTTCCTTGCTACAGCTAATGGACAGATTTATCACAGTATTCGTATTGAAGATCGTGGTAAGTGGAGTTATATGATGTCACCCGGTGCCGATGCACTAAAGTATGCAACAGATACTCGCAAGTTTAGAGATGCTGTTATTACAGATCGTATCTTAGATGCGTTTGAAGACTCGCCAATGAGTGTACATTGTAATATGAATGATATTTGTATCTATAACGAAGGTGACAAGAACAAGATCGGCACACCTAAAATTAAAGCAGGTGACATTGACATGGATAAACATGGCAACCCTATACTAGACGAAGACGGCAATACTGTTGTTCGTAAAAAAGACTCTACTAGTTGGGATAGTTTTAGCTATGCACTACAAATGGGTCATAATGTTTGGATGCATATTGAAAGTACACAACGTGCAAACAGAGAATACGATGCAGGCATTTCTCCGTATATGTTGATTAACGACACAGACTTTACAGCATGGGGAACTGTTAAGTTTAAAGAAGTAGTTGATGAGATCTTTAGTTTAAAAGACAGACAACAGAGCTTGGACTTGATTGAAAAATACGATCGTTATTGGATGCATGTAATCGGCACTAGACTTAACATTGGTAAGAAGGCTAAAAACGCACTGACAAACTATAACAAACTTTTTGAGGAGGTCTAAATGAGTCTTGAAACATACTTAGAAGAACTTATAAAGAAACACAGAGTACTAGATGAAGAAATAGAAAAGTTAGAACATCATCATAACGTAACTGAGGAAGTTAGAAAACTTAAAACACAAAAACTATGGCTCAAGGATGAAATACATCGTATACAACGTCAAATAGCTGATAATGGAAATAATGGGTATGAACACTAAAGAGATACAGATTATTAATCTAGAGTTAGCATTAGGCGACTTAGATAAAATCATTGACAATATGAAGAAAAACGATTATAATAAAACTGAGCTTAACGAATATGTAAAAAAGCGTTGGGACGTTTGGAATCAACTACACAAGGCGAAAAACACATGAAACGAACATATGACCAAGGCACTAAAGAAGATGTACTGTACTTTACAGGCATTGAAGTCGAACATACACCGCAGTACGGCAAACGTACATTGTTTGTCGTAGGCAAACATGATGTAGATAACATTGTTAGTATGGCAGAAGAAACAGGATGCAAGCACATCTATCTTGGTGCAAATATGAGTTTTGATGTTACAGACGATACCGAAGCACAATGGAAGCCTTGGGAAGATATGGCATTTCCATTGCTAGACAAAGGGTTTTGGGTTACATTAGATGTAGATACTACCCGAGTTGAAGGACTGTTGGAAACAGGGTTAACCGAACACAACCGTTTCATTCCAATGATCTCGGCTAAGATTCCGTATATTGATCAACTTGGTTATAATGCGTGTTTAAAGATTGATGACAAAGACTTTGATGCTAGTAATCCTGGCGTATGGGTCCATAGGCTGCATGATTTAAAAGACAAAAGTGTGTTTACAGATTGGTCTAAATACACTACAGATACAGTTATTAGTTGACAACATGCAACAAGAACGCTATTATAACTATATAAAACGTCGATACAAAGAGGAAGACGCAAACATGACAGAAGCAACTAAAAGTATTTGGGTTACATTCCGCAAAGAAGGTGTACATATGTACCCAGGTGCAGATACTGATCCTAAACTAGCAACTGGCGATTGGGATGACGTATCATTTCTAGGCATTCCACATCGTCACATTTTCCATTTTAAAGTTCGCATCGAAGTATTTCACAACGATCGCGATATTGAATTCATTCAGTTTAAACGCTGGATGGAACGGTTGTACGCTGAAGTAGATAGCTCTACATCTGTACTACAACTAAACCACAAGAGCTGCGAGATGATTGCAGATGACTTGTACAAAGAGATTTCTACAAAGTATCCCGGCCGCTTTGTAGAGATTGACGTTGCCGAAGATGGCGAAAACGGCTGTTCAAACTTTTATCCTAAGAATTAAGGACTAATAAAAATGACTATCACAAATCCAACGGTAAATAAAATCTTTAATGATCTCGAAGAGTTCCACGACTTCTGTCGTACTGAAGGACATCCTTTTAACAAGGAAGATTTATATCGCAACGATCGTCGGCCATGGATGGCTTTCCAAAAATATAAAAACTGGCTACGTGCAAAAGCTCGTGGCGGTGAAAGAAAGCCTCGTCATGCGTAAACTGTTTTATATGGGCCTAGAGCCATATGAAGGCAGGTACACACTCCAGTTGCAAGACTGGAGTGAACGTGCATTTAAAAAACGTGGCATTGACTACGTTGTTGTACCTGGCAAAACTATTGACAATACTAAAGCTATTAGTGTTGGACAAGTTTTGGATGCACACGGACGCAGTTATTTTGGTATGAGTCAGATGATGAATCTTGTACAAATGATGCGTGAAGGTGAATGTACTGGCGAAGACGTTGTTTTCTTTGAAGACATGTTTCAGCCAGGCATGGAATCGCTTCCATATATTATGGATCAGATTCCAGAAGAACAACGCCCTAAGGTCTGGGTGCGGTGTTTGGCACAAGCTGTAGACCCAGATGACTTTGTTCATGTTTGGGGTATGAGCAAGTGGATGAGTTTGTATGAAGAAATGTGCAACGAGTTTGTTACTGGCGTACTAGCAAGTAATGAAGAAATGGTTGCTAACATGAAAGTTGCAAACTGGAAGGCTCCTCTCTACAATGTCAGCGGGCTTGCATTTGATAAAACAGAAGTGCAAGAACGTGTAAATGGTGTAATCAAAGATTGGACAGATCGCAAGGATCGTGTTGTGTTTACTGCACGGTTTGATCAAGAAAAACAACCAGACTTCTACATGGATTTGATTGAAGAATGGTACGGTACACCCGGAACACCTGAAGTAGAGTTTGCTATTTTACAAGGCGGGCCATTGCGTTCAAACAACCCAAAGTACATCGAACGTGCTAGAAAAATGCAAGAACGTGGCCAACTTGTTATCTACGAAAACTTGAAGAAGGACGAATACTACGATATTGTAAATCACAGTAAAGTATTGTTTAACTGTGCATTGCAGGACTGGACAAGCAATACTGTAAGTGAAGCAGACGCATTAGGTTGTAATGTGCTGTTTCCGGCATATCGTAGTTTTCCTGAAATCTTTAACAACGATCATACACGGTTGTATGTTCCGTGGAGTATTGAAGATGCAATGAACAAAATGCAAACTTTATTACAAGTTCCACACAAAGACGTTGGCAAGATTTCGGATTGGACTAATGATACTATTGATCGTTATCTTGATATTATGCAAGGCAACGGTGAACAATGGAATCGAAACAGTAACCGCTACAGAGATGAAGTAGCAAAGAGGAAGTATTGATTATGTGGACTAAGGATGATATCAAGACTCACTTTATAAATCTAAAAATACCAGATGATGTTATTGTAGATTTTACTAGAAAAGAAAATCCAATACACGGAGCAATAGGGTTTTGGGCTGAAAGAGAATTTGAAAAGTATAGCAAATTAGACTTCAACAACGGCGAAGGTGTTGATTTACCTAGCGGATTCAATGGCGACTCCAATCCATGGGAGGTAAAAACCCAAGAAATAAATAGCAATGCTTTTTTAACAATCGGAGCATACTCAAAAAACGCTATAGTAACTTCTAGTGGAAAAGTCTGTTTTAATAAGTTAACAACTAACTTAATATACATTCAATGGTGCAAAAACCGTGGCATAGTAAAATCAGTAGATTTTATTAACAATAATACAAAGTTTGTAAAAGATGACGTTAGCACGTACTTGAAGCTTGCGGCTGCTGAAATTAGTGAAGCTAAAGAACCTCCTAAACACAGAGAATGGTTAAACGGCGATCGTTCTTATCCGTTTGTTATGGCAAATAAAGGAAAAGGAATGATTCAAGTTAGAATGACTAAGACCCAATTGCTTGGCAGAACGTTAAACACAGGATTTTTATTCGAATGAAAGTATTAGTCACAGGAGCATCTGGTTATATTGGAAGTCATGCTTGTAAACTATTAAAAGAACATGGACATACTGTTATTGGGTGGGACACTGAAATCCACAACGAAACAAATGATATAACTGGCTACTGTGACGAATACTATAATATTGATGTTACTAGCCGTGCTGTATGTGGCATCTATGATGCAGTTGTACATTTGGCAGGACGCAGTGTTGTGCCCCAGAGTTTGATAGAGCCCACTGAATACTATCGTGTAAATGTTATGGGCACTGCTAACTTATTAGAAAAGATATCAACACCGCATGTGCTGTTTGCTAGTACTAGTAGTGCTTGGGAAATGGCTTCTCCTTATGCTAGAAGTAAGGTAGCAGCAGAAGATGTAATCAAGGAAAAGGCAGATGGATACACTATTTTTAGATTCTTTAACGTCAGCGGCACTGATGGGGTTAATCATCAACTTGGTGATCCTACCCATCTTATTCGGATTGCTGCTGAAGCTGCATCAGGACGACGAGATAAAGTAGAAATATACGGAACGGACTATGAAACACGCGATGGCACTTGTGTACGTGATTATATTCACGTTGTGGATCTTAGTAACGCTATACTCAATGCTATAGAATCAGGACCAACTAACACACCATATGAATGCCTAGGTAGTAATACTGGATACAGTGTTAGAGAAGTTCTTCAAACAATGCAAGAAGTAACTGGTAAGAAGTTAAATATTATCGAAGCACCGCGCAGAGAAGGTGATGCTGTTAGCAGTGTAGTTGACACACTAAGTAAACATGTTACACTAACTAAAAGCATTGAAGACATGTGTTTAGACCAATACAAACTGGAGGTAGGAAAAAATGGAAGAACTTAAAACACTATCAGTTGAAATTATAAAGCTGATGGACAACGGCGATCTTATGGGATGTTATAGCCTATTTGAATCTGCTATTCGACCAATATTAGGCGACTTGGATGCAAACGATCAACTTGTAAAAATATGGAATGAACAAGCAGGGTATGTCGACCAAGAAGACTGGGCCGCTGTAATAGAAAATGTAGAAAACGTAAGACCGTTAGTATAATGGATAAAGAAACATACTACGGAGTCAGCGAATACTCAGACACTTCTACAGCCTCGCTTGGCGATATTACGTTTGACGTAACTGAGGGGTCACTCTCGCCGTTTACGTTAGATACCAATAGTTCTTTTATTTCTGGAGGAACAAGTGTTAACACTATTACTTTAGACAATATTACGTATGACAGTAGCAGCTGGGACGGTTTAGCGGTAACCATTGATTCGTCTGTTGAGTTTAAAGATGTTTTGCCTACAGTTAACAAAGTAGAAGACATGTGTAATGATTACCCGGCACTTGCTAAAGCATACGAAAACTTTAGAACAATCTACAAGATGGTTGAACAAGACTGGATTGGAAGGCAAAAGAAAGATGACTCTTTGTTTTAATATACCGCCACAGTGGAATATATTAGACTATACAAACTTGGATTATAAAGCTGATTTTCACAAAGACCAAGAGTTAGTTGATACATACATCAAAGCAGGGCATAGCAAGTCGTCTATAGCCCTGTATAACTATTTTGAACCTGAACCAATGCCAAACAGTATGGAGTATATAAAGGGCTATTTTAACCTTCAATGCACAAGTGTTGCTGTTAACAAGTTTACTCCAGGGCAATATTTGCCAGTACATTGTGATTTGTATCAAGCATACAAGACACATTATAACTTAGACAACAATCAAGTTATATATCGATATATAATAATGCTAGAAGACGGCACTGATGGACAGATGCTAACAATAGCAAATCATACACACACTATGTGGAAAGCAGGAGATACCTTTGGGTGGGCAGACTGCGACAAACATACATTTTATAATATGAGCTTAAAGGATAGATATGCAGTACAACTCACAGGCATACAAACGTAGTGACGTTGTATTAGATAACTGTTTAGTTATTAAAATAGGACAAGTGTTTCCACAGTTTGTAGATGACAAATATAATATTCTAGACGATCTTAGTCAGTTTGAAGGATGCAAACAAGCCTATGAACATAGTTTTTTAAACTATCTTACCGAGAACTTTATACAGATTCACGATATGGGGCATATTCCATACTTAGAAAATCTGATATTAGGATCTATTGAGCGGACAGAATGTAATAAAAATGGTCTAAATATTTTTATTACAGAGCAAGTATTGCACACAAACGAACCTCATACTCGTATTGTGTTCAATGGCGAAAGTAGTTACTCTACTGTTAAGGATGGATTTCAA